>Ga0209367_1004820_pt1 | contig 18722 bp, 7 predicted proteins | sample WorMetLIZISLAND2_FD_187412 | JGI IMG/M metagenome (GOLD analysis project Ga0209367, IMG submission 187412) | Marine gutless worms symbiont microbial communities from Max Planck institute for Marine Microbiology, Germany - Olavius geniculatus... ... | reverse complement strand
GGAGGGGTGTATATTTCACCTATATGGGGAGCAAAAACCCCTGGGCGGATTGAGCCCAAATTTTGTTTGTTGGTAGGCGTCCATGACGTAATCACGCCATTAAAATTTGGTGACGATCGGTTCAGGGGTTTTTGGTTGGCTGAGGGTCAAAGTTTGCATTTTCCCATATACTTTGAAGGTCGTCCTTACAACACTCACACTACCGTGTGAGTGTGATGGGATCAGCTGCTCCGAGTTCAACTTGGTGCAACGTAATACTGCGTAAACTTGATTGAACATTTGATCTAGGTTCAGCTGAACCGAGATCATGAACAACGTTGGTACAACGCGCCCTAAATAAAATTTATTCAAAAACACTATAGTTCTAAGTCCGTGACTCTGATATAATACTGAATAAGCCTGATTTTAATATGTGACAGTGTCGTGGCATAGTTTATAGACCTTCTATGTCTACCAGGAATATAAGTTCTACCATCTTCCCAACAATGTATGATGTATCTACCTGATCTACCTCTAGCAATTTTCCAGAGCTAACAGCAAGATCGCCGATCTACCGCTAGAATAATTGTTATTATTATTAGTAGTATCATCCACTTTAATCCTCGAACCCAAACAAAAAAAACGTCAAACAATGTATATTAAGTTTGATAATCCTGAAATGTTGTACATGCCTCCATGACACATGTACGATACTTCCTCTTCTTTGAAATGATTGTCGATCAACGAAACTAGCTACAGCTTAATGTCATTCAATATAGCAGTATACATTCTTTAAAAAACAGCCTTAACTACTAGAAGAAGCTGCCAACTGCAGGCGGTAAGTTGACTTTGTATTTCGTTTAAGGTCCTAAACTGCATGTTTACCTATTTTGGTGTAGTATGTTTGTCATTACAAACCAGTTTAAATCACTTGGTAGAAGAATTCTCCCGCAACACCTTAAAACAAATCAATCTAAAAAGGAAGAAACAAAAAGACGTCAAAGTGCAAAATACAAAATAATAGCATAACATTCTCAAACCTAAATCTTACAGGTACGACCACGCCTCCAAATGGTAAACAAAACGTAACGTAGCTAACAAAACGTGACGTTGAACTGTCACTTGACAAGCCAACAAAAATAATGGACAGTCAATCAGCTCTGAGACTAAAGTCTCAGCGAAACTTGACCTCATCCAATGTATTCACGCACACAAAAATAAAATAAAAATTGATAAAGTTACGTAAATCGCCTGGTTTTTGTTTGAAGGTTGAAGAAACTGCATAAAATCTTACTCCCAGAGCTGCATAGAAGCGTTTGGTGCATCACCATTATCATTGTGCTCTGTGTTCTGATATAGTGCATTAACAAAAGGATATTTTACGATATTGTCTTGTAAAGACAAACGATTAATTTGGACAGTTAACTGCAAAAAGCCATGATAGCATGTAACGTGTGAACATCTCATTAATGTGTGCTATATTTTCTGTGCATGTTTACGTTGTCACATCATTTATTGCTACTCCATCTGGTAATCAGTTCTGCCACCTGTCAGAGACGAGCAAACTATTCTCTGTGCATTCTATCACAGGGCTTAACAAGAAGCCCAGCTGTAGCTTGGGTGGGGCCGACTGTACTGGTTGTCACTGATCTTGGATCACTGACCTTGAAGGTCATCCAAGGTCGATGATTTTTATGTCATCTGAAAGGGCGTATGCCACTTCCTATTAGTGATCAATAGTAACCTAGGCCCTATCTTGCACCATCTAGTCACAATACATCTGTGATGGAAGGACAGACAACGAACACGACAAAGAGCCGACATTTAAGCTTACAGCCCAGTGGTCAGCCCAAAAACTGATGCAGATTGAGGGAAGTAGTAATTCAACCTCTATGCTATAGCAATTTTCCAATGTCAAGTAAAAAATGAAAGCTAAGTTTTAATGTTCAGCACTGTGTGAAATGTAATTAAATCCAACACTGTGTCAACAAGAGGGTGCGGCCGTTGAGGGGCCGCCCGCTATGGAGCCGTCCTTGCAGTTGAGTATGTGCGTGCTGCTGTACTTGCGTGCAGTTTTGGGGCTTTCTAGGCTTTCAGACGGAGGGAACGGCCGTTGCCATGGTAACGAGGTCACCCGGGGCAAGGCGGCGAGGGGTCCTTATCACACCTGCCAAATATGAAGTTGATCGGACAACAGACGATGAAGTTATGGGGATTTTTCGCCAACAACGCAATTAGCCGCCGTATCCTTGACCTTTGACCCCTTGACCTTGAAATTGGTCCACGTGGTGCTCGTGTCCCAGGGACCTTTCCTACCAAGTTCGGTCTTCCTAGGCCATTTCGTTTTCCCTCTAGGTGGAGGCACAGGACAGACAGAAAGACAGACGGACGGAACGGCCGTTGCCACAGCAACGAGGTCACCCGGGGCAAGGCGGCGAGGGGTCCTTATGACATCTGCCAAATATGAAGTTGATCGGTCAACCGGCGGTGAAGTTATGTGGATTTTTTGCAAACTGCGCAATTAGCCGCCGTGACCTTGACCTTTGACCTTGAGATTGGTCCATGGGGTGCTCGTGTCCCAGGGACCCTTCCTACCAAGTTTGGTATTCATAGGCCTTTTCGTTTTCCCTCTAGGTGGAGGCACGGGACAGACAGACAGACGGACAGGATCAACACATGACAGGGCCTCCTTCTAGGAAGGACGGCCCCATAATAACTGTCAAATGTACAATCAGGATCAATAAAAACTAGCATTAACAATGAAGCATATGAATTTATTTTGAGGCAATATTCACTGAAAATGTGATGTACAACACGGAATTATTACTGAAAGACTTGGGAGCTCATAACCAGAGCCAATTGCCAGCATCATCTCACATCAATCTAGTATATTCAGGGATAAAAAAATGGATTGCAAAAACCTAAGTTTTAAAGAAAAATTCAAAAGCTCAAATTTTAGACTGTTTATTTGTTGTGCAGTTTGTAACACTAACCAAATTTAATTAAACATTTCAACTGTAATTTCTGCATTTTGATGTCACATCATTCACTCTGCAAAAATGATATGGCACGAAGAATGTTCTTCCTGGGTCATAAAATTTTCACCCTACATTCCTTGTACACTAAAACCAAGAAATCTAATATTTTTCCTTCTAAAACCTAGGTCTTTCCATCCCGAGTATACAACAATGATAATGCGTCTGATCACAAGGGATAAACAAGTTCACAAGCACAATCCAACGGTGAAGAGAACGGCACACAAAAAAATAAAATCCTGCTAAATATTGTAACATAATTTCACCAAAGCAAAGCACCAAACATGCAACAGCAATAATACGGGACAAAGTCAAGGGCAATGGGAAATAAATGCCACTAACAATCAATTAACGAAATACTTCTTTGCACTTTTACACCACTTATCATGTGCTCAGTGTCACAAATGAAGCAACTTACAATAAGAAGTTAAACACGGAAATGATGACAATGGTGCAAACACGTAGCACACAAGCTAGAAAGATGGCGAACCAGTACCGACATATTATGAGGCCATCTGCCTAGCTACATGCACACAACACTTACTCATTTTTGCAGTTTGCGTAAACATGAATGGACCTCAGTTATCACGGGTGCTTATGATCCTTCTTACTGCTTCTTTGTTTTAGATCTTCGTTTGCCTTTCGATCTTTTTGTGTATCCTCGCCTAATAATTGGAATTCTCTTTCTCTGCATATACGCTCATCTGACAGTCTTGCTATTTATAAATACCGTCTTAAATCTCACGTTTTCATTTCTGCTTATCACGTCTAATCGCCCACACGCCAGTGCCACAGATTCGATTTTGGATTACTGATGCTAGAAAAATATAGACTGATTGAAATGTTGTAAGCATGCAAACCTCATAATCGCCCACGATAAATTAGGTCGAGCACGGTTTACGTCATTCATGTTTACAAGAGACAAACATTATTTACCGAATGTTTTTGCTACATGGTACGCTTGACCTTTTGACTTTCAGAAATAAAAATGGCTACTCCTGCTAAAGAAAATGTTTGCACAAATGTTGACCTTTCTATAGCTTTTTGTTTTAAGTTAGGAACCCATACAAGACAGACAGACGAACGAACAGCCGAGTGGGACCCATAACAAAGTCAATTAGAATAGACACACAACAAGAATCACACAATGCAAAGAGATAATGACACTTTCAACTTTCCATTGATGTCTAAAAACCTGGCCTCACATAATCATAGCCAAATATCATCATCTAAACTTGCTTATGTTACTGTTAACCTTGTATTAGCTACGTTATTAACAACATGATTGACTGAACAATGAACATTACTGGCTACGAATGCCAGACCACAGTGAAAATTTCTCTAGAAATACACACTTCCTTTTGACATAAACATATGCAATTATATGCAGAATGTCATAATAGGCTACACATTAAAGCGCATGCAAGCACAAATATGCTATGCGGCCTACATGGTATACATACGTAGGCCTATATGAAGTCAAAATTTTAAAAAATGTAAGCATTATGTAATGGACTGTGGGATTGCAAAAATAAGCACAGAATTTTAACAAGCTCAACTGCATATGCAAATATTGAAAGCTTGTAAATGCCACTGCACGCGGGACAATATGCAATATATAAATTTGTGCCCAATATGCAATATTACAAATGCTGATCAATAACTAATGATAATCAATGTATTAGACTTATTTTCACAATCTATATATCAGTAAAAAGTACATTTTTACAAATACATATGGGTTTGTTGCGGATGTGAAGTCATTGTAATTTATGATGTCACAGCCAGTTAAACAGATATGACTATGAGTGCTAACACGAACAGTGTTCAATTAGTCTCGTTGTTGCAATGCACAGCAATTCTCCAGTCTGCAGCCGAATTTAGTAATGTGGTGCCCTGAAACATCTTATTTTCTGAAAGCCCTAACAAATCTGTTTATAAATTTCTCATTTGCAATTACGAATATGGGATGGCCTAAATCTGTGCTAATCTAAAATGAGAGTGTCAAGATTTGACGTTACCAGTGGAATTTTATCAAAAAGTTAACAGTTTATGATATCTGTTGTGTCGATGAAAAGATTATCAACTTTATCAACGCAAAGGCTTCTTCAATGTGCGGAGTCCGAAGAGCATGCCCTATGTGCCGTGCCATAAATTCAGTACTGCAGTCCAGACTCCAGACCATGAATCTATGATTGCCCAACAAACTGTTGGCGACTCTGGCTTCATACAATAAAATCACCATGCACACGGTAACGACCAAACCCACTTAACTATCATCTGTCTCGATATCTGAACTCTAATCTTTGTTTTGTCCGCTAGGCTGTATTCAATGCTGTTTGCACTGACGCTGCGAATCGCTTTTATTCAACGGTCTATGACATCATATATTACAATGACATCATATTCGCAACAAACCCACGTGTTTGTAGAAAATGTACTTTTTACTGATATACAGATTGTAAGAAAAATTAAGACTAACAGACTGATTCTCATTACTTATCGATCAACCCTCGTATATGCTGCAATCTCACAACTACACATGATCAGCACTTCTTAATAGCCAAGTCGACGACAAGTTCCGAGAGAAATGAGAAAGACTAATGTTGCCAAACGAACATATCAATATCTGGCTACAGCCTTGCAACAATAATACCAAGCATAAATTGTAACTCTGGTGGTACACAATACACAGTTCGTGAATCAAGAGTCAACTAGCGAAAGACAAAACGCAGTAAAAGTCTCAGATCCTGGGCAGCTTTTCGGCAGTAATCAGTGGATTGTTCTGTTCAATCATAAGACGACCTTCGGATTTGTAGTCAAAACTGCAGCCATGCGTCTCGGCGCAACGATGCACACCACAGAAGTTACCGCCACATCTGACACAAACGAATAACAAGTCAAAAAGTGAGCAAGTAAGTAGGGTTTTACGTCTCACCCAACAGAGACATTTCGAGGAGGACCTTCTCAGGCAGTGCACGTACACATAATACTGGAAGGGAACAAAAAGTTTATTCTTTACAGAAAGTTTAACCTGTATAGAACACGAAACCTAAAAATGACCTAAACCTAAAACTGTAAGAACTCTCCATTATAAGCATGCATATGTAACAGTAATGGCAGTTCCTATAATCTTCCCTGTTATCCTCCAGACCCTGTTATCCTCCTCAATCTCAGAATGCTGTCTATTGGAAGACGACGGGACAAGTCAAAAGCCGCACACAGCACTTACGCATGCTTCCAACGATGTAAAACAGCTAGCAGATCTTTGCCAAGGTGTAATGGACAGTTCACACTTCACAGTGACAGACCTACCACTTTTCATGGCAAGGTTCTATCCAAAATAAACTTATTTCAACCAAAAGCAAATGGCATTATTACGTACACATGTAAAGTTGACCGGAAACCTTCAGTTCACTCAACCTCAATATGTAATAAATAGTAATAATAATGTAATAGAAAGTAAGTCTTGCTACACACAACGGGTTAGTACCAGACTACAAACAGTACCCCTGTTTAGGAATGTGGTGCTGTAGTCCGACTTGGGAGCACAGGGTAGCCAATGTGCAACCTATTTACTTGTTCAGACAGTTTTCCACTAAGATTTACCATTTAGCCACAATATACACAGTAAAGAAAGTCAGACAGACAGAGCCTTGTGCCATTAGTGCGATGAGCCCAAAAAATACTGAAAAAAGTGAAAACATATACCATGTTGCAGCTGGCATGCTGCACAATGTAACTGTAAAAAATGCAAAAGAAAACAAACATTTGTGTGTGTGATAGAACGCAACTCTTACAAAATATACAACCACAGATGTAAAATCACAATTTTTCAGATGGTTTTTAAGACTACATTTCTAAGTTCAAAAACAAGTCACCTGCACTGAAAGCTTGTTGCTAAGCTGGTTTTCTTTTGGCAGACTGCACAGCGTTTAGTTGAAGTCTTTGTGGCAGCAACCGCAGGCAGATGAGTTGTCGATGATAGCACACTGCTGCACTGAGCGGGTTGTGCTTCAGCGTCGTCCTTGGCCAGCGTCTTAAACAATCAATTTCACAAATATACTACCAACCACAGCAAAAACTGTCATACACCTTAACTTAACTTGAATATACAAATATCTTGCTGGTGAACAGCAACAAATAATGAGTAACAAACAACACTAAACATCTCGTTAACAGAAAAACCCAGATGACATGGCTGATAAAAAACAAGGTGCAGAATACTGCATATATTATACTACGCTGTAGGCCAATAAAAAATGTGCTACTTCACTTCTATCCATATCTTTGCCAATTATTGACCGATTTTCAAAACTGTTTTGGCATAGGTATAAACAAAGTAAAATGGCACGTTTTTATTGGCCCACCCTGTATATGCTGATATCTAGCGAACATGAAAAAACTACTGCAATAGCTTTGAAAATACACCACAGGGGTCAAAAGTTTGTGCTCCGTTTGGTAAAAAAACTGTGGAAAATGATTATCCACTGATGCCATCTGACAATCAGACGTAGTTCAACCAGAGACCAGTTAATTCACAATCAAGTGTCATTATTAGCAACTAAATATTGAACTAAATATTGCTATAAAATTTCATTCGAAAAGTGCAAAATCTGCAGCACAAAAGCCTACTGTATGACGAAACACCCAATCACTCATCTATACAGCAACATGCACTCAAACACTTCCAAAAGGTTAACTTTTGGAGAATCCATCTTAATGTAAGAAGAATAGCCATTTAAGCACAAACGGAAGAACACACTTGACTAAATTGAATGGCGAATAAGATTTAAACTCGCCACCTCAACTTATAAGACACTGCACACTGGCCACCCACCTTACCTTACTGATCTTCTGCAATATCATAAATCCTTAGTGTCCACGCACTCTTCTACCAGTCAGTTACTTGCAATTCCACGGCATAACTTATCCTTTGGTTCTCGTTCTTTTCGTGTCTCTGCTCCGAGAATTTGGAACTCCTTAACTCCTCAAATTCGTCAATGTCAAACCTTGGCTACATTCAGATGTCACTAAAAGACCCACTACTTTCAGTCAGCCTTTTCTGCCACCTAGCGTCCATCATCCTATGCGCCCTGATTCTTTCTGAGACTTTGGCGCTTTATAAATCATTTACTTACTTACTTACTTACTAAAATCAACATCTAAATAACACAACTCAAGTATCAAGCATGTAGATATATCAAATCAGCCATCATAGAACAAATAGTAAGCTCAATCATTTTTAAGCTGTAAATTATTGGTGCATTGGTGACAAATGCCAGCAGAAAAGTTCGCAGTACCAATTTCGGTCTTTCTATACCTTTCAGGAATTTACCGGCAAAACTAAACTCTCGACAACCTATAAGTTCCTCTTTGAAAAGTTGCAGCTATCTGTTGTGAAACTTCATATTCCCTCAAACTACAACAACACTGATTCACCTCAATAAATACTGGTAATAATTGCTGAAAAAGCTGTTTTAAACTGACCGTTGCAGGCAGCTTGCGATGATTTGTTCTGAGAGATGAGTTGCTCTTTCGAACCAGCTTGTAGCAGTTTGCGGATGCCAGCCGACTGCCAGCACTGCCCGGCATCAGTGAGGACAGGAGCCCGGTCATGACTCTTGTCTCCCGTGAGTCAAGACTACGCAGCATAACTCCATTGCTGCTGCTGCTTTCGATTCTCAGCCGAGATCTCTTCACCGCACTGTCTGACGACGACTTCTCAACTGACCCTGCTGTGGTGAATTCACCGCGGGCATCACTGCGATGGTGGTGTTGGTCAGAGTTTAACTGGTCCTGCGAAGACGACACGAGCGACTTGATGTAATGGCTCAGAGCGGCATCACGTGTGGCAGAATCGACTGCCATTTTAGCCGGCTTACTGACGGCTTTCAAGCTCCCACAACGAATAATTCTTGGTTCTCTCAACTCGGCGATGTTATGTCGGCTCTGAGTTACAGAAGTTGATACTGCCTCAGCTGATGCAGTTGGAATGCTCTTAACATCAGAGGAACTGCGAACGTCATCCTGACAGACTGGCTTGCTCTCGGCTTCAGACAGCAATGAAAAGTGTGATGCTGACGCGGCTACAACGTGCGATGGCTTCTTGAGAGTTTGAGGTACTTGAGGCTCTTGACTGGCACTATCTTTCTTAGCTGCCGCTGCTGCTCCCGAGCTTGTAGTATCAGCAGCAGGGGGTTGGAGTGATAACGTTTCTTTCTCCATCGAAAGTTCAAGACAATCAGGAGATACATCTCGAATAGGTTCACATGGTCTGCAATTTACATCCAGATGTGCTGGCTTTTTAGAGACCCCAGATAATGAAGTGTGCCGAAGTCTGTTGATGAAGACTGGGTAACCAGTAGACGGAGGCCTCGGCAATAAAGATGTTGATGATGGAACCTACATAGATATAAAACAAGTAAGCGATAGGTGGCGCCCTCTGGTGTGTACAAGTAAAACACTATAGGTATTTAGCAGCTGATCATCTGGCGCCCTCTGGCGACTGATTTTGTTTTACTGGGCTTTCTTTGAAACTGTAGCCAAAAGCCGTACAAATGAGATCTGTGGATGAAGTCTACGGACCACTAGTGTACGACGGTGCACCGCTGTTGCACATTCCCCTTTGCGCTAGCAGGGCTTTTCTTGTTTCTTGTAACTCCAATACTGTAACATAAAATGTGAAATATATGCCAGCACGCTTACTTTGTATTTTTTCTCCTTTAATGAAGAGCACCGTTCCATCTGCGACCGAACTAATTTCATCTTGTCGCGAGTCTTCCGGTTTTCCTCGTGTCTCTGTTTGGCCGTTGGTGTTGCCATTTTCTTGTCCACTTCAACCTCATCCTCCGAAGCTCTAAGCAAACATGACACACATTCCACAATAAAAGATCAGTTATCTGCAAAACATCCTTAGATTCTCACATGAAAAGATGGACCATAAGTGATGTTTAACTGGTATTCTACATTATATAAACACAGAGTTCTTTCGTGACCTACTTTTTGCCTATGTTCCACTGCAGTGTCTGAAATGCTACAACTGTCCATAATCTCACTTAACTCAAGCATGACGACCGAAACATGGCTTGGGTCTGTGTACAGCACCCATTCCCAGGCAGAACACGCCGTCAATCACAGTCATAAAATAAGTACATTTCAACACGATCTACAGCATATTATGCCTTGGTACACTCACGTAATACACGGTAAACCATGTCAAAACAAATACTTAATGTTTTTATACAAAATATTCCACTAGGTACTTCTTAAATTACCAAAACAACAGCTGTTTTGCACTAATGTTCAATTTCTCAAAAAAGCACAAAGCGACAAAGTCGTTTAGATGTACCTATGAGAACAGGAGACCGGAGAGGACATGTTGTTTGCTGGCAAGAACTGATAGAACTTGAGTTGGTCTCCACTGTGACAGACAACCACGGTCACCGGCGGACGATGACTGGAGGCTGACGACAGAAGATCACTGCGACTTGCCTCTGTGAAGTACTCCACCAGTGTTGGCTCTTCAACTGCAACTAACATACACACAATTAATTCACCACTTCAACAACATATCTGAACTCGAGATAACAAAGGCAAGGCTGCTGTGTTGCTCTCCTCTTCTGTAAACACGTCTCACTGTGACGCAACTGTTTTGTAAAGATTCCACGCCAATCCGAGAGCAAGCAGTGGTGGGGTGCCTTATTGCTCATCTCCCTGTCTAGACCACTGAGTGGGTAGACCACAAAGTCTGTGATGTATGGCCAGTTAGTGCCAACCACCAAATGGCACTGCTGTTGCCAAAATGAGAGAGTGCTTGGAATACACCAAATTATAATGTAAATCATGCAGCAAAAAAACTAAAACTGACTGGGTTAACCATAACTCTCAAAGAAAGCCAACTTCAGCAAAAACATATTTAAAAACTACATGACAAACAGAGTGTGCGATAAATTTACACCAGTCTGAAGCTGTGCAGTGTACGTACCACGGCGAGTATTGATCGGACCACCACGCATGTTAAGCACCAGTCGCAATGTAGCTCCACTGTGTACACGGCAGTCCTGCAGAGACTGGTCATCAGCTAGTTCATCTGAATGCCAGACTAAATGCTGCTGAGATGCTGGAATGCCTGTCATGCAGCAGCACAACTACAGCATTGACCCCTTAATGGCGTTCATACAATAAAGTAAATAAATGAGTGAAATTTCATGTCACATTTGAAGCTTTTGGGGACAAGGCATCACTTGCACTAGCACTATCACAATGAAAACCTCAAGCAGAAAAATCAACCAAACTAACAACAGGACAAAAACCTAAATATTGTAACAATGATAAAACTACACACAAAAAAAACCAGCTGGAAATATTCTACAGCTCCAGTGACCCAAACATGGTATTTAAAGCACAAGACTGCTCAGTTTATATAGACCCTGCACGGGGTGCTATCATTAAAGATATAAAACTGAGTAATGAGTACCATATCACTTTTTCACAATTACAAAATTTCTACCTTACCATTATCTCCAGTGGCATCAGTTTTATTTTCCTATAAACGCCAAACTATAACGAAACAAGTAAAACCCTCGGTCAAGGCTAAGTACTGCTTGTGGGTATTATACAGATTACAGACGACCAAAAATTGCACCACAAACCCACAAGACCTTGACCTTTGAGTTGACCTATAACCTTGAAATTCAATATTTCTGGAGATAATGTTCTGGAGATAATCGAGATACACGTTCATGCAAAATTTCCTCAAGAAAAAAAAAAAAACTTAGTGATGATGGTGAAGACAATAGTGCTGTCACTTCCACGGGCATTAATTGACAGCCAGCAGTTTTATACCTTCCAGTTTCTGTATGTATGTTTTGACATCAAGCACCGTGTCCAGAGGTGAGACATAGAGTATCATGGACAAGCCAGTCAATGTCTCAACGTAAAGCTCCATCAATGAGTGTGATATATTCTCCGAATGCTTTGTCTTGTACATTGACCATACACTTGTACTACTGTGCAATGATATCAAGCCCTTCGTACCACAGCAACTGTCAGCAACACACAACAGCAATAAAATAAACATAACAAGCACATCACATCATTAAACATCACTTTTAGTTTCCGTTCTTTAATGTTTTTCTATCTATGTCCATGCTGAGTTATAGTGTCCGTGGCAACAAAACAGTACCTAATTACGTGGCTGTTCTACAAGCCACATTTCACACATTACACAGCTTGTCCATACATCTCCCACATGAGCTCCTAACTTGAAGACAAAAAAAACACCAAATTGTTGTGAATGTTCCCCTTGCAACTTCGCAAGAGTAACTGGAGTGCCAATTTTCAGTTCAAAAGATTGAAGGTCAACATAGGAGAAAGTGAAAAAATGTACACAAAAGCAGAGCTCGCACAACCACAGTTACGGGCACAAAAAAGTTCGTATATTATAGATAGATTATAGGCACAACAAGAAGTTATGTTTGACTGGATCGCCGAATTAACCAGAACCGGAGACAGATAAGAGTTTATCGAAAAAAGTTATTAGATTATTAGTAGAATCAGTTATAATCATGATAAGGATATAAATAGACTTTGTGCCTGCATCCGTTTGTCTACATTACTGATTACTGATATCCACAGTAGCTGCTTTGCCCTCAATGAGGGGTCACAATCAACTGACCATGATTCCATGTTGAGACATACCAGAAAATGTGATGTGGGGTTGTGGGCCTAACAGTGATCTATGTTTCTATGTAATCTTAGACTATCACATCGATATAAATATGTCTATCTTTAATTTACACTTGAAACACGCTCAAAAATTATTTAAGATTACAATTAGCACTCTTACACCAAAAACTTCAACAGAGAGTATACCTGTTGGTGTTACAATCAACTGAACCATACACTACACTACATTGCACGATGCTGATGCCCTCCCTATGATACTGTAACGGGACATACCGAAGAATCCAGGGCTGGTCAGAATTTGACATACCAGTGACCTATTTAGGCAAAAAGGGATGATGGTAAAAGGCGGATGTGCGAATCTGCAGATGTGGCAATGGGTAAAAGACGGATGTCGATGCGGAGGACATCCGCCTTTTACCCATCGTACTCAGCCATGCCTCTGGAGACCAATAAGCGGTGTATAACCGTGTAATTATTTGGGGTCTTTGGATGCCGAACGTTTGGGCACCACGCTTTGTGACAGGCACGTTATTAAAATTACTGTACTTTGCACATAGTTCGAGTTGAAATCGTAATTTGGCAAGTTAAGAAAGTTGGCAAATCTGGGTTTACAATAGTAACTACTTGCTTCACTTAGTATACATCGTTGTCGTCCGCTGTTGTTCGTCATCGCATGACGTCACTGTACGTCGTCATCGTGCATTGTCGCGCGTCGTCGTACGTCGTCATCGTCCTGCGTCATCGTCGTATATCGTATCTGTGCGTCTTGTCACGTGTTGCATCATCGACGTAACATCGCACTTCATCGTGCATTATTGCGCGTCATCATCATTGTATCTTGCCATTGTGTGTTGTCGTCGTCAAGTGACAAAGCAGACTATTGTTTTCTGGTCAAATGCCTAGACGAAATCGCGATCAGGTTCAGACTATTGTCTAGGCCCATGCAAAGTGTGAACTGTGAAGAAATTCACAGCGGCAGACTTCAAACAATTGCCGCCTACAAAGCGTCCACTGAGCGGTTAATTACGGAGTGAATAATAGAAAAACTCAACAACTTTCAGAACTGGTAATGTACGTGATAACTGTCATCCGCACATCCGTCCTTTACCCGCATATCTGCACTTAGCATCCGCAGATTTTATCCACCTTTTACCCGTTGCCACATCCGCACATCTGTGTATTACCCATGCCCGGCAAAAAGTCTAAATCAATATCATCAACATTCCTAAGCAGGGTAGAATGGTGTCTGGCTTTTTCGCCCTTTGCCGGTTCGCTCCCTGGCTTGTTCGCCCCCTGGCTCTTGCGCCCCCGGCTGATTCGCCCCCTAGCTCTTTCGCCCCTTGGCTTGTTCGCCCCCTGTGCCTGGCTGATTCACCTCTGGCTTGTTCGCCCCCTGGCTTTTTTGCCCCCTCACCTTGGACATTTCACCCCCACTGAATGCCGGTAATTTAACATCAAGGTTTATATGTAATAATTGTCTTTAGGCATAGATAGTTTATGCACGATGATGAGAATAAACGATTGTGTGAATGTTTAATGACTGTTCAATTCTGAAATAAAATCATTAGGCCTATACGTGTATTTTATTAACAGAGTTTTAGTGCGCTTTCTCGCCTTAGAATGTTTGCAATGATGTCTGATGCTGTCTATAGATCTATCAGCATTCATCAAGCGGTTATTAAGCCTAGACCTACCGTAAGTATACCTGTAAAAATTCATTTCAAAGGAAGCTTGACGTTGACACATTAGCCAAGTTTTAAGCATTCTATAGGTATAGGCTATATAATAGTTGTGCCGCTGCAATGAAACCAAAGATTACTGACTTTGTGAACTGCAATCACTTATATTCAGTTTGTCAAAACGTTTATTGAGGAACTATTAATCAGTGACGTGACGCTACACTACTTGTTGCCTTTCTGTAAATTGAAACGCAAGCCTCAATAATGAATCACCAGTATATTCAACGGGGGGGTAATCAGCCAGGGGGCGAACAAGCCAGGGGCGAAAGAGCCAGGGGGCGAATCAGCCAAGGGCGAACGAGCCAGGGGGAACAAGCCAGGCGGCGAAAAAGCCAGGGGCGAATCAGCCAGGGGACGAACAAGGCAGGGGGGCGAACGAGCCAGTAGGCGGAAGAGCCAGGGGCGAATAAGCCACGGGGCGAACCGGCAAAGGGGCGAAAAAGCCATAATTTGGTATAATACACGCCCACGAAGAATAACGTTGCTAACTTCACGCTTGGATCCAATGACCTAGAACTTTATCCTACAACTACGAACGCCTGAAACATTTACACTAGTGCCTTTCAAACGAATATTACCTACAAAATATCACGTTAAACAAAAATAACTAGCAAAACAACCATAAATCTGTGAAAACAACTAACGCCACTAAACTACGGTGACTAGTCGTCAGTGTCCCGGATGCTAGCACTTTCATCACACTAGAGGTGGGCGATTCAGCTAAATACAAATACGATTCGATTCGATTAAATTTTTGTTCGAGTCGTTTCGTTGGTGACTAGTGATTCAAGCACTTCATGAATTTTAAGTTGCATTTTAAGCATGACTTAATTTACAGCCGGTACAAAGTTTTTTTACACATTAAGTGATATTCATAATAATAGGGCTTTACCATATGCAGAGTCATACTGTGGTCATATTCGAAAAGTTCGCAGACCGATACAAAAGATATTCAGATCGTATTTTGCTACTTTTAACATATTTATTTGGAACTAAAACGCACTTGGTCCAGTATTTCTCCAAAGCTCGGATTTCATTGTAGAAAATTTTTTGACCTCGGTCTTCCAGCGAGCAATTTGCCGTGCAGAGGGGCATTCAGCAAGTGTAGTCTGATTTAGACGGACAGCATAAATGTCAACAACAGTGTGTTACTGGTTAGTGCCATCTAGCACTGCAATATTGCACAACTTATTATTGGACTGTAATTAGACATCATGAAAGTAGACACATTTGATGACAACGAAGACGTAGTCTGCAGGGTAAATTGCTGGCTGGAAGACCATCGTCAAAAGTTATTCTACAACAAAATCAGAGCATTGAAAAAACGTTAGATCAAGTGCATTTTAGTTTCGGAAAAATATGTTAAAAAGTAGCAAAATATAATGCATATCTCAATTTGTTTAACTATGTTGGTCTACGAACTTTTTGAACGACGTTCGTATAGAACTAGCCGGATGAATTTGTGACTGACTGTTAAAATATTAACTGAAGCGTTACTGTGCAGATTATTAACATGTTACAGGCCTAGGCCTAATTATTATGTCACTGTGGGCACTTTGCTTCGTCGTTATCGACGTCTTTTCTGCTGAAACCATTATGGTAGGGCGGCGAGCCTATAGGCCTAAAGATGATCATCGTCTCAGTATTTTGAAAATGTTTATCAGGAAATATAGGCAGCAAGCTTTTGCCGCCAGCATGCAACAAATCACAGTAAAAGTCGACATGAAAAGATCATAATTTTTGCACACTAAAACAACCTAAGTACGGTACGTACCTTGGCCTGATTGAACTCTAGCTGTTTTCCTAAGCTATATAGGCCTATAGCTTATACGTCTATGATTAACAATGGTGAACACGCACAGCTGACCCCCAGATTATGTGTTGAAGGTCATATAGCAGTTATGATACAGCGCTCGCATAGGCCTACCATTTACGTCACAATTTTGAATGAATTCCGACAGCCAAAAAATTCAACCCAGCAGCTATTCCGCCACAATTCTGCCTAAACCGATCGATAGCGCAACTCGTTACCGTAGGCCTACGCGCTGTCCTTGGTTCGCTATAGTAGTCTACACTACTACTATGCTTATTATGCTTATTATTACTATTATTATTATTATGCGCTATTGCCGCGCTCAATGTTGTTCGCAAATACATAGTTTACGTATACTAGATACTGCACGGCTAGAGTGGATAAGCGAGTACGCAGTACGAGCTTATGCCACGTCCATAAATTACACGCATATATAGGGCCTATACACATACAGATTACATAGATTACACATACATTACACATAGATTGCTTTATGAAGCACGACTGCAGCCGAAAAGTTAACAAGTAATTTAAGTAAAGCTCATGAGACGCGCGAGAGCCTTAGCAGTCCCTGTTCGCAGGTTGTCCTTGTCTGTCTCCAGCCATTTCTACGCAATACTCTTTATGAGTGCCTCGCAACCAAAAATCGCAAAAACACTAAAACCTCCTATTTTGGGGGTTTAAAATCATTTAAGGTTATTGACGTTGATACCATTAAAAGGTTTGTCACTAGTGCTCGTTATATGATAAGCAGCATATGTCTGCGTCTATATCTGCAAGCGTTTTCACGCTACACAAGCCAATAGCGGTAAAATAACCAGTTTATGAAGTACCCTCCTTTGACACCCGTGTGCGCCTCCCTTCTTGAACCTAGGGGTCGAAACATGCAGCAATAAAATTTACGCATAATATTAAAAACAAAATCGTATGCAGATTGTCTTGGTCTATCTCCAGCCATTTCCGCACAATTCACTCTTAAAATGTGTGTCACAGCCCGAAATCGCAAAAAAATCACTAAAACAGCTTATTTTGGTGGTTCAAGGTCATTCAACGTCATCGATATTGACATTCTTATGAAGCTCGTCACAAGTGCTTGTTATGATAAGCAGCATGTCTGTGCCTATTTATAACCGTTTACACGCTATACGAGCCAATAGCGGTAGAATACCCACTTTTAGGGCGGACCCCTCTTACACGTTTCCGTTCTAGGTGAACTCCTCACCCAGGCGCACAAAATTTTGTCACGATAAGCTAGAGTCCTTGCGGCAACCCACAGTGAAAATTTCGTGATCCTACTTTGCGTCTGTTTGACACAATACTGCATGTAGTGTGATGGACGGACAGACGGACGCCCAGACGATGGCTAAGACGCGCGAAGCATTACATGCTCTCGCGCGTAAAAAACAGTACCAGTGCAAGTTGAGGTAGGTCATTTACCTAGTCGTTGCCCTTCCATGCAAATCTACCTTTGTCAAGACGTTGTCAAACATGTCACATTCGAATCATTTCCACGCATAGGCTATCCAGAAAACTCTGACATACGTTTCTTTGATCCATAGACCTTTGGCCTTTTTATGCAAAATTAATTACATTATTAATTAACCAGTTATATTGGTATAGCTAAATGCTTTTATATTATTCAGCAAAACATTTTCAGGGGCTTTTGCCACGTTTGACAAAATTGTCCGTTAATATTTACAACATTGCAGCAAACTTAAATTCAGGCAATAAGTTGGACAAAATGTAATAACTATATTTTGTGTAAAATGCAGCTGTCACGGCGCCATGCCGTAAGTCAAGACTTCTAAAAGTAAAACTCGCAGAGAACACAATATTTTCCCAACATTACTGATTTACAAAGTGGTGTAGCGACGTCTTTAAGAAGCTCGGTATATCAGTTCTTAACTGCGATACAGGACCTATGTTAAATTTCTATCGCCAATTTATCTAGCAGTCAGGTTTTGGTCGGCCAAAAATATTATGAAAATCAATCAATATTCAACAAAGTTAGGATACCGATAACACGACTGTTCATTGACTCACTACGTAGGCTTATAGGATAACATATTCTGTCAAGCTATCGCAGATGCAATTGCAATATGACTCTATACCAATAAATTACTGTCCACAGGCGGTTTGCGCGCCGCACTACCGTTTTTCATTAGCTGCCCTTTAGGTGCGGAGATGACGCACACTAGTCACAGGCTGAACGGTAGTTCAAGCCCTGTGTTAACGGCGACTTCTCTTTCTTATGGGAAAGCCAAAAATTCGACCCCCGCAGAATCAAAACCCCTGATCTGATTGAGATAAAATTTGGCACCGTTGATTACGTCGGCGAGATGACCCCTCGTGCAAAATTTCATGTAAATCCCTCCAAGGGGGCTTCCCGGCAAATGGGTGAAATATACGCAAAAATTTTTGTAGCTATATACCTTTTTTTAGTCAACTCACCTACAGGTCAGACCC
>Ga0209367_1004818_pt1 | contig 18725 bp, 11 predicted proteins | sample WorMetLIZISLAND2_FD_187412 | JGI IMG/M metagenome (GOLD analysis project Ga0209367, IMG submission 187412) | Marine gutless worms symbiont microbial communities from Max Planck institute for Marine Microbiology, Germany - Olavius geniculatus... ... | reverse complement strand
ATATATATATATATATATATATCTCAGATATGCATGCAATCAACAGATGCAAATGATGTTTCAATCGCTGGACTTGACCGTATGAGATTACGGTTGATCTTAACACTGCGATTACCACGATGAAAAACTAAGTAGCTCACGAAACACGTAAAAGCTACAAGGCATGCAAATTACAAACACTGCAAAGTGTGGTCCTCACAGGCCAGACACACATAGCATTTGAGCTTGTAATGATTAGATACCGGGGGTATTTCTCAACTCATTCAAGCTTCCACTCTACTGATGTCTGCCATCTGACTGGTCTTTTGTACCTTTTATTTCTATTCTCCCACTTGTATGTGCTTTTATTGTGTACTTCGTGTAAGATTCTATGCCGCATCTCAAAAATAATTGTGCCAGTTCTGCATTTCACACGATAGTGTAGCAACAGTGGGCAAAACTATAGTCACTTACGTCAAGTTTCTTCATGATGCTCTTCAACACAAATTATTAAAATCAACTAATGTGTTGTAAAAAATAAAAATGGCAATATTTTTTCTGTAGTAATAATGTTAAATGAGTAAAACCCACTGCTGCAGAAGGCAAATCAGATGCAGCGATCTCAGCTCTTCGACGCGGAAGTTTTCTCGCAGAACCCTGCAGCGGCTGCACTGAGTCCTGCTCGGTATCTTCTACGAGCAAGTCCGTGACGATAGTCGGGTCCGATGTGGCTGCTTTCGTATTCTTGCGCCGCACGGAGCGTGTTCTCTGTTTCATGCCGGTCACTGCTGGCCGCCGACACCTTCGCAGAATCTGCTGCACACTACTACGACTTCGATCCAACGTCAACTATAGTGCACACAAAACAACACCATAAACTCTTCTCCAAAACTAGTTCTGAGATGAAACAAGTAATTTGAGCAAAGCTCACGAGATGCGCGAAAGCCTATAGCAGTTCCTACCCACAGGCAGTCACCCATCGCAGTACTAACCAAGCCCGGCGCAGAGCAACTTCGTTTCAGCCGAAACGTGTTAAAAACTACACCACGACACCAACGCCACATATCGTGGCGCCGCCTTGTGAATGATATAAACTTGTCCAGGCCGAAAGTGCCAAAAAATCCATAAAACCTCCTATTTTGGCGTTCAAGGTCATCCAAGGTCATTGAATTCGGCGCCAATCGAAGCCAGTATACGATTTCCTATTAGTGATTAATAGTAACCTAGGCCTTATCTCACACCGTTACTGAGATGCAGCGAGTTAATGGCCAAAAATCGCAAATTTTGCCCACCCCCCTCTCATTTAGGGCCCTCGCTCGGGGTGACCCCCTTTGAATTTATGGAAAAGCTTTACGGTTCCTGAAACTAGAATCTTCCGGGCAGCCGATGGTGAGGATTTGGTGATCCTAGCTTGCACCGTTTTTGCCTGATCCACCTGTGTGATGGACAGATGAACAGAATTGCGATGGCTAAGACGCGCTGAAAGCATAGCTGCTTTCGCGCGTAAAAATCTACTCCGAAATGACTTCTCATACAAAAAATCTACTCCAAACAACAATAAATATAATAATAATGGTAGAACTATTTCAATCATGCCATACATAACATGACAAAATCATTAGCAAAATTACAAAATCATTCCTAAAACATAAAATTTACACCAAACTACATCTGCTACTACTTTAGACTTGAGACGTTTTATCTGCAGTCGATCTACACTGTGTCCGTGCAGTAAAAATGTCAAATGTGAATAAATCTGAATCAAGTTTCATACAGTTAATCCCCAATAAATTCCTGAAGCGACTGCCAAATTTCATTGAAAAATACTATTTCTTAGCAAAGTTATAAAATGTTGAATATTGATAACAAATTTCAGTAAAATTTACCAAAGCAAACAATAGCTACAATGGCTTTTGTGAGGTCACCCCAAAACACTTTAGTTTCAAGTCACTGTGTCTAACATTATCCACAAAGACCTGAAACTGAAGTGTTTTGAGGTGACCTCATTAAAACCACTGTAGCTATTGTTGGCTTAGGCAGATTTAACTGAAATTTGGCAGTTTGACTGCCAATAAATGGCGTATTGTTAGTGATAAGCCTTGTTAGAATCGGCTGTTGTTTGTCAGAGTTAAGCAAATGCAAAGTAACAGAGAGGTTTACTTGCATAATGCCACATTGGTAATGGAGATATTTTGTTATCGATATTCGACATTTAATAACTTTGACATGAAATAATATTTTTCAATGAAATTTGGCAATCACTTCAGGAGTTTATTGGGGATTAAGAGTATGCAACTTCATTCAGATTTGACATTTTTATTGCAGGATGTCTAGGGGATTAGTTTTTTACTGGACAGAGTGTATGTTAGGCCAGATCCTCACAATAGGACAGTGCAGCTTTGTAATAAATAGCTCAACACTCTTCCTACTACCCAACCAATAACAACAAAGTACTTTAGAGTTTAAAAAATACTTCACAGTCATCCATAACAAGTAGCACTTTTCTATGATAACTCTACCAAACAAAGACCGATTTTAATGACATATTCATAGGTGAATGTAAATAGTATAAAAATAAAAGAAAACTTATCTATCACCTCAACCTGCTGCCACACTACCTTGTGAAATGTGAACTTTCAACAACACAATTTTACAGCAGTTATTGAAAACAAAAGTGCCAAAATCACTTCTTTACATTTTACAACCCAAATCATCTGCAATGTTGCATTTTATTTCAAAAATTGTGCCGACACAAAGTAACACTGAGGAACAGGATCAACGAAAAAACAATGCTAGAAAATGCAAAATAATCTAACTGCAAAGTGGCTCACATTACGAGATAAAAAATTAAAAAATCAACAGAAACTTTAAAAAGAGACCTTAAATTTGTCAGAAGAAAGAGACGAGAAAAAAGACAGAAAATATTACAAACTGATAACAGCAAGCAATGACCGAACTGACTCGTCTGCTTGTTGCGTTTGTTGTCTGTGATTTTTTTGAACCTGCGCCACCAAATCTTGAACGGGATCTGCTCTGAGAAGTCAAATTCTGGCCTTCCAATGAGCTTAATGTTAATAACTCCGGCTCCGCATTTCTCCTACAGACACATCAGCCATAGTCCTACAGCTATCATAAAATACACTTGCTGCCAGGGATGGTTTCAAGGCCACAGCCTAGACCAGTGATCTTTAAGGCCCCCCCCAGGCCAGAGACCATTGGTCTTCGAGACCAAGGCCAAGATCACTAAGTAGGCAAAATAAGTATAAACAATCTCATTCAAATTGTAATGAATCATAAAAATGCTTAGACAAATATAGTTTCAATGTATCAGCGAATATATCATACAAATAGCACAAGGTAATTGTACAGCGCACACTTATTACATTTTATTAGAAATGAATAGAGGCCAGTGGTCTTCAAGGCCAAGGCCACAATTTTTTGTCTGTGAGCTGTCCTCATAGTTAAGGCCAGTCCTAGAGGACCCATCCCTGCTTGTTGCAACGTTCACTAAAGTGAGTGCAATATAAATTAATGCACCAAAGCAGCTTGGTGATGTATCGGTTATGGCATAAGATTTACAATCAAGGTTCATGGGTTCTAATCCCAATTGCTTACTAATTGAACGGATAACTGCACACAGGTAAACCATCTCGGTATATAACCAACTACCCAGGTCAACTCAGCCTTACATCCCTCTGGGTAGACTAACAGAGTATCAGCCTACTTGGCTGGAGTTAAGGCAAAGTGTTTCACTTTTATTGGGTGGCAGGAAACTGTGTGATCCCATATCATAGGTGTAGCTCTGAGATGGGTTCTCGTGAAAAGCTATGCTCACTCTAAAGCTCTGTTTATAAAAATAAATTTTATCACAATTTCCATTCTGTTGTTCCTGGGCAGCAGCAACATCAGCTAGGCTCTACTGCTGAGGCATCTCATAACTACTACGTAACAAGAAATTTAAGCTAATGCTCACAAGAAGTGCGAAAGCCTGCAGCAGTTCCTGTTCGCAAATTGTGAGTCCATCTCCAGCCATTTCATCGCAGTTTATTTTTGGAGTGTGCGCTGCAGACAAAGATAGCAAAAATCAATAAAACGCCTTATTTTGGAAGTTCAGGTCTTTCAAAGTCATCCATGTTAATAGGACTGAAAAGCTCGTCACTAGCGCTTATTGTGATAGGCAGCATGCCCATGCCTATCTGCAGCCGTTTTCACGAAAGACTGGCCAACAACGGTAAACTAAGAACTTTTACGAGGGTACCACTCTTTGATGCCCTCGTGCACAGGTTTCCTTGAACCTAAAAAATCGAGACTTGGACCGTTGAAATCTACGCTTAATGCCGATAATTTCATATGCAGCTTGTCCATGTCTATCTTAATTGGTTTCGGCGAAATTCAACGGCCAACAACGGTAAACTAAGAACTTATACGAGGGTACCACTCTTTGATGCCCTCGTGCACAGGTTTCCTTGAACCTAAAAAATCGAGACTTGGACCGTTGATATCTACGCTTAATGCCGATAATTTCATATGCAGCTTGTCCATGTCTATCTTAATTGGTTTCGGCGAAATTCGCTCTTGAAATGTGTCTCGCAGCCCGAAATCGCAAAAGATCCATAAAAATCACAATTTGGCGTTCAAGGTCATCAAAGGTCATTGAATTCGGTGGTAATCGAAAGCCAGTGTATGACTTCCTATTAGTGATTAATAATAACCTAGGCCCTATCTCGCAACGTTACTGAGATACAGTGACTTATTGGCTAAAACTCACAAAATTTTCCTACCCCCTCTCATTTAGTGCCCTCATTCAAGGTGACCCCCTTTGAATTTATGGAAAAGCTTTTCGGTTCCTGAAACTAGAGTCTTCCAGGCAGCCGACAGTGAAGATATGGTGATCCTAGCTTGCACCGTTTTTGACTGATCCACCCGTGTGACGGACGAACAGACAAACAGACAGAATTGTGATGGCTAAGACGTGCTAAAGCAGTAGCTGCTTTCGCACATAATTAGACACTACAATGAGTAAAGAAAATAAAAGAAAATAGAACAAAAAACCAAACAACAACCAAACCGCTGCCAATCTACAAAAGTACATTCTCGGTAAACATACATGGGTAACAGGAATATGAACAACGAATAAACGACTAATCTTACCTCTCAGTGTTGTGTGTTTCGTACGCAACAGTGGCACTGTTAGCAGCTGCTGATTTCTTAAACACCGAACTTGTGCCCCAACTACTCTCCACGCTGCCTGCCGACATCACTGGTTCTGTATATACACCACAGACAGAACAGACGAAAAGATATGCACTATGACACGACTCGCTGTTGAAAATGTAACAAAAAAAAGACGAATAAAAAGAAAAGGATGCGGAAAATTAAAGACAATGTTTCAGATTGATTTCTGAAGAAGCAAGATGGAAGTAATGATTACATTCAGCTCAGGACAATGGCCCGAGACAGAAAGAATTGTGTCAGTAAATTACAGAATTTAGTAGTACTGAAAACTTCTGCAAATTGCACTGGCAAAGACGGTCATATAACTAAAGAATAAATATGTGAACATCTTTCTGCCATTCACTTTAACTGCCTTGCATAACGTTCAAGACAGTTACGCAATAAATTAACTGATAAATGAATTAACAAACAAAAGAAGTAGGAAACATAAACAAACCGTTCCACTCCCAGTGAAATGTGGCCAAGTTACTCGCAGGAGGAAGACAGACATTCGCTGAGAGACTGTCAGGTATCGATATGTCTTCATCGACAGTGATGTGCTCCTTCGGCAAACTACTCAACACACACATACCACACGAGCAGTTACCAGCCATTGAATATCGCTTCCGTAAGTTGGAAAAAGATGCATGAGGCCAAATAATTGAAGATAATATTTTCCAGACTAATAGAACATCGCAGTAAGATGACACAAAAGTACTTTACAATATTCTATAACTCTGAATACTCCATTTATCACATTATCATAATAAAAAATAAAACTAGGAAAAATATATCAACCCATTGCCAATATACTGTGCAGTATTCTCATAAAGCTGCATAACCCAAAGCCTGAACTTTGACCTTTTAAACTGAAAAATGACACATGGGTTATTCCTGCTCTTGGAACAGTTCAGGCCATTTTCTTTTTTCTATGACTTTTAATTTCGAGCTACAAGCCTATAAGGTACATACACACAGACACACAATAACTAGAGCTGTTGAAGCATTAATTTTTTAACACGTTAACGTACTGCGATAATTTTTCGCGTTAATGCAATGCGTTAATTTTTAACACATGCGTTAATGCGCTAATAACGCATCATTAATATTGCTGATATTGTAGGTGGACTACATCGAGACTCGAGACGGTGACTGGAATGTTGATTGACAACCGATGAACTTGTGGCTGTCGCAGAACTGTTACAGTAGTGATCAAATGGCAACAAAACAATTTTTAATTACTTGAATGTTACTTGGTCGCTAGATAACCGCAGTTTAATGAAATAATAGAACTCCTGCTTCGCAAAATTTTGTAAATTTACGTATGTGTTATTTTTTTAATATGTGTTAATTTTTTTAACATGCATTAAGTTAATTCTTTAACACATTAATTCAACAGCTCTAACAATAACGAAAGCAAACAAACGATGCTGGCAAACCTGCTGGCAATGTGAGTGATTGGCTGAGACTGTGATACGTCTATTGGACTGTCACAGCGGTCTTCATCTGCGCATATAATATACAAACAAGTATACAAACAAGTCAGCCCAGTACCTACATAATATGCGGCCATCTGTCTATCTATAGGCATTTGCCCATTGCACTGCACAACCTTAACCGTGACCTTTTGAGATAAAAACTGGTACATTGGTTACTCACACAGTTTTGGTTTTTCTAAGCATTTATGTAGAGAACAGACAGAGAGACAAACAGATGAACGAGACCAGTAATGTTGCCTATTTCGATGGCTGCATAACAATTATCTGTTACTGCCCTAATCATTTCCACTACAAAACACAGCAATTTAACAAAATAACAATCATCAGTATGGTCAAAAAACTAAATCCAAGTGCTTCTGAAATTATGCGTCAAAGCATCAGAATCTCTCAAGCACATCACTCAAAAAATGCAGTGAGAACTAACTACTATGTGATGGCCTACATAATGGGCCGGCCTCCAAGGTACATCACAAGACAACTTAGTAGTAGTGTTGGTATACAGTGACAATGGCAGTTCTGGAAATACATCAGCAAACCAATGTCAACATTACGCACATCTAGAACTATGCAACATCAACCCTGACCTTTATCCTTCTGAACCAAAAACTGACACATCAGTCATGTCTGCCCGGCAAAACATTCATGCCATTTCAGTTTTTCTGCATCCTTTTCTTTTTTAAATTAAGAGGCCATGCAAGACGGACAGAAGAACGAACAATGCATGTAATGCTGCCTCTAATGTGTTGGAGCTTTACCAAGAAAACTCCATTATAAGCACATCACTCAAAGTATACAATGAAAACTGGCCACTGTCTGGTGCACATCAATAAGTAAACTCAACATCTTTCCCAAGCCAAAAGGATCATAGGGTGGCGCTGATCTCCGTTTCCAAGGCCTCAGCCAGACACCAGTTTACACTGCAAGACCATGGATACGAGCTTAGTGCATCACAGTGTGCCTGCTTGCGTCCCTTGCGTCCCAACTTTTGCTGGCACTCACTGCGCCTACCCACAGAAGGATGGCCAGGCTGAGTTGACCTGGGTGGCTGGTTACATACCGAGACAGACATCCATCCAAGTACTAATCGAGCTCTGTGTCGATTAACTTTGTTGATAAGACCAATGACATTACCAACTAAACCACCACCAGATAAGCATATCACTCGAAGTATATAGTGAAAACTGACCATTGTGTGACGGCCTATATGTGGGCCTGCTCGGGACATCACAAGACAACTCAGTGTTGGTATACTGTGACATCGGCAACTGGAGATACATCTGTGAACCATCAGACTCGGCAATCAGACCTAAACCTAACATGCCAGCCACTCACTTTGAATAAGCTCATAGGCTAAACAGTAACAAACAAAATATAACAATTCATAAAGTCAGAAGCATTATTTAGTGATTTGTTGATGTTTGCGCAAACAAACAGACATCGTTACACAAACAAGCCTTAATGATTTACAATAAACAATAAACTGTCTGCTACATGCCACTTCTCAAACGCAATGACAAAATAATTAACACAAATTACAATGGACATAACCTGCAATCATTCCAAGGAAAGCAACTGACTGCGGTTGCTGAAATGTTCACAGATCAGTAAATAAAGACTGCAATCTGACGAATTCTTATAGTGCATTACACTGATTAAGTAAACTCTCTAGTGCCATAAGTAAATTAACAAGCAGAATAAAATAATAGTCATGCAGTCAACATCAACACATTTAGTAGTCATTAGTGTTCAAATAATCATGGACAACAAAGCAGGGGAAAATAGAGAAAGAAATGAATCGATGTCATCAAGTACAGCATGGAGGAATGGTGGCTTAACTTAGAGGATGAAAAGAATAAAACGGAGTGAAAAAGGAGAACATGTGTGGCTGACCCCTCACCTGAGGGATCCACAGCCTGAAGCCTGAAGGAGAGAGAGAGTATCTGCGTTTTTAATGGCCTAACAGTTTTGGTTAGTTCACAGAATTCGTTCTAATAATGTTAATAATGTTCAATTTCAATCTCAATACAACAAAATAAAACTCTTTTGTCTGCAGCGCTGCAAGCAAGAATTGTAAGCTAACAGCTACCACACTCAGACCAAGGTAGGCTTGGGCATGAAATTAGAGTATTTATAATATACTTAGCTATGCACTAACCAAAACCGTTAGGCCACCAAAAAAAGCAGCTAGTGTATGCGTTTAACAACATTCCACATTCCATAATAACGTGAGACGGTCATAACTTACAACTGATCTCTGCAATCAGTACGAAAGCATGCAGTTACCTGAGATGTCAGTTGGTGAGGTGGGTGAAATGTGTGGAAGACTGTCACGTTCATTCTGAGACGGTGGCACACAACTCAGTGATCTGTTAGCATTCACACAGCACTTGCAGTCAAGGACTTCTATCCTACACCTGGTGGTTAGGTTAAAGTTAGGTTAATCGCCAATAGTCAACAGCGCTCTCTTCCAACTCTGTTTCCGATGTGAGTGGTGCTCACTTCGTTTCCAGGGCCCCGAGCCAGCAGTGTGCTGCAGACGCCTCGCCCGTCGAACGGGATCACACAGTATTACCTGCCACCCGACACAGGCGAACACGTCCCTGCCTTATACATGGTGTTAGAATAAAAAAGATGCCCTTTTTCTTTCTTTCAGAATTCAGTCAAATGATGATCAATTTACACAAAATTTTTAGCACATGTAGCTGAAATAATACTAATTCAAAATATTTGAAGAAATATGGCTGACAGTTAAATATTCTTTGCTAGTAATGACGTAATTCTGACATCATAGTGTGCCACGAGTACAAACTGGCTTGTCGCAAATGGTGCTGACAGACTTGCTAAATTGCTGCCCTGTGTTGATGGCAGCTTCATTTGGTTCAATGATGACAAACTGTTGAAGTTTTACCATTATAGCCACAAAAATGCCCAAAACGATCACTTTCACACACTTGTGGGAAAATAGCTTAACTGTTACACCTTCCGCTTCCAAGATGGTCGAGTTTTTGGACTGCGAGATGCCTGACTTTATGCCCCCATGTTGCTTAGTGCTGACATGATTAACATTTTTCACCAGTGAACAAGATAACGTTCACCATCGAAGCAGAGTAGCAAATGACAGAACCAGCTGAGACAAGCCAGTCTGTACTCATGACATGTTATGACGTCAGCATTACATCATGAGTAGCAAAAAATATTTAACAAACAGCCATATTTTGTCCAAATATTTTAAATTTGTATTTCTTCAGCTACATCTGGTAAACATTCCATGTAAATTGATCATCATTTGACTGAATTATGAAAGAAAGAAAAAGGGCGCCTTTTTATGAAATACCGTGTATATGGGAGGAGAGCCAGACCTCAGCAAATACTGCTGTAACCTTCCTGGTAGCAAGGCCAGTACCTAATTATACTAGCTGGTGAACAGAGGCATGTGTGTGAACTTGCTCATGGTTGCTACCTGGCTGTGCACTGGGCGAGCATTAAACCAGGAACCTCACAATCACTAGTCCGACATGCTGATGTGCTGATGTTAAGACTATCATGCCACAAGTAACATATAAAGCAGTTACAAATATCAGCACTACCAACAGTGTATATTATTATATATAGCTTGAATTAGGTAATTCAAAAGATCAAAAACCAGAGAAATGAAGAAAGAAAGGTTAAAGGTGTTACAACTCTTCAGAAAAATCATCTCAAAGCTACAGAGCATCACCTACCACATGGTATCATGCAGTGTTACCCGCTAGCCAACACAAACAGGTGAATGGATGCTGATGTTAAGACTAACATGCCTTTACCTTAACCTGAGCCAGGCACCGTCAGGCAGACTGGTACTTGGAGGGATGGAAGGCTAAGTTAACCTGGACCTGATCTACTTGCAACAGTTGTAATATACACAAATAAGCATTAATGATTTATGGTAAGATGCTCACGTCACTGAAAGTTTTGACAGTAGACTGAAGACTGAGCTTCTTTTCCCAGTCATACAACTGTTCTGAATATGACTAAGAACATCTTATTGCACTGACTACTACATGACTTCACTGGTATTGTTACGTGTCCTTGCAGTCTTAGGACTTATGCCACGTTAAAGCACCTTCATCATCATCATCATCATCATAACAACAGTAACTGTTCGCATGCCACTTCTCAAATGCAATGACAAAATAATTAGCACGCAAATTAAAATGGACATGAAACTTACAACTGACTGCTTGGTGACAACGGAAAAAGCTCATTTGCATCTGCTTGCATAGCTGCTGTATCACACTCAGCACCTAAATGCAAATAAACAAACCTGTGAGAATATCTTCATTAATGTGAACTCCCACTGATAATTACTGTGTAATCAGCAATAATAACAAACAATTCATATATCATCACTTTCATATTTCACGCATATACCAATGCAATTAAAGTCATTGCACTTGAAAGACTCTTTTTGACGATCAGCAAATGGTCGATTAAAAGTACTGGGGCGGTATGCATAATAACGTAGATTAGTTTGGATGTAAGGCCTACGTTGCGACTAATTACTTCCAAACTAGAAAGTCACGTCCGACGGCATGCAAAACGATGTCACAGCGAGCGACTAACTACTAAGGACGTTAACTGACGTCGGGTAGTTTGACTCTGGAATTTCCTGGCTAAACGCACTCTGCCTCAGCCGGCCTGCAGCTAAAAATAGATATGGCTTGACTTGTTGTCTGCTGCAGTCTCGGGTGTGCTCGAGCCTAGTTACAGCTCCATGATCTAAGTAAGAATGCGCGAAGCGAATAAATGAAATTTATCGAACGCTAAAAGTTTTATTTAGCAACTTTGAATACTGCAATTAGTTTCAGTAGCGTAACTGACTTGCCAGAAGTCCTTTACGACACATGACGTGATTGCAGCTTCTCCTTAGCAACATTAGTTTACATTGACAACGACCAACAAAATATTTATGTCAGGTCGCTGGAGCGACTAGCGTTAGTTTGGACGTAGGTGTCCGACTAGTGCTACGTTGTTGTTATGCATACTGACTTAGCACTACACCCGACGTAAATCGATTTTAGTTTGGAAGTAAAGTTACGACGTTGTTATGCATACGCCCCAGGCTCTTAATGGAGCCAGCCATCCGATCCACTTGGTTAACTGGTTAGTATGATATGAAGGCTTAATTCGCTCAAAGCACTGCAAAGGTGATGAGTTCCCATGTAACTTACCTCTGTCTATAGGTGAATTGTCTGCTGCTCTGACAGTGTTTGTCGTCGTCATTGTTGTACAGATATCATGGCGACCAGGTGTGTTGTCATGGCAACCAGATGTGTCTAATATGGAACTAACATCATGTTTGCGTTGTTTTGACTCCAGTACATCATATCCACCCTCCAATGCACCAAACCGCTTCCTTGCCGATGACCTACCAGCCACTCACACCAAAAGCGTGTTGTGTGTGTTAAAAAAGTAAGCAGGGCAGAAAGTTGCCACTTTCCGACAGATACTGCAAATTTCCAAAAAAAAATTCCAACATTGTGGATGGTCAAAATTTCAATTCTGCCCCTACATTTTCCAGAATGCGGTTTTCAGCCACAAATTTTGCATTTTTTGGACAAAAGTTTTCCAACAAGACAAAAATCTTCCGACAATTATCCAACAGCCCAAAATTTGGCAAAAGGCAGGGGTGAGACAGCTATCCTGCAGCTCCCTGCGACTGCACACCAATCACTCAACATCATCATTGTCATAATCACTATCAGAGACTTACAGTACATAGCAAAAACAAATCATCGTGCAGTATGTTAGTTGGCAGTCGATGCTTGCTGTATGAAACCAAATTCACTGCTAAGCTAAACAACATGCACAGGAACAGTCCGGACAGTATCTCTGACGTCTGCTAATGTTACTGAGTACTAGCAGAATCAAATGCTACCAAAAGCTGCAGTGACTACTGACTAACCACTTCATTACTCCAGCTACTTACTACTAATGACACTACATGTGTTACATCGGAATGCCTGGCTTCAGTTTCATTGTGAATTTGGTCACTAAAAAACTGCTAATTATAAATTAATAAATCAATCAACCAATCAAAAACCACCATTTACAAAGTGATCAATGGTTTACAAAGCTAGAGAAAAATTTAAACAAAATTAAGTGACTGTATAGTACATAAAATAAAAATTTAGAAAAAAAACTAAAAATCAAAGACTCTTAAGAATGCTTGCTGGCAACATAATGTTTTAAGGTAATGTTTGAAAGATGCAGTGTCATTTCTATGACTGATCTGATTATTCAATTACCCAACAAATCTTGAAGGTGTACGAATGTTGGTCGCAGAGCTGGTGGCTAACATAGGACTTCCACGTATCATAGCAACTACAGCAAAAACAACACACTACTACTAACTGAACGACTAGTTTTTTTTACCAGAAAATGTATTGAGAAGGAACTACTTTATGATGCAAAAGGTTTAAATATGCACAATGTGTTTAAACACACAGTGAAATATGTGGCATATATACGGCATACACAAGCATATGAGATTACAAGTATGCTTAAATGTGGTGAAAAGTTATAAAAGAAAATGCAAAAACTATTGAGCAGACTTTGGGCAATGCAGAAAATGCACACAATTATTAAAAATAAAAACTTGCAACAGTGTATGTGACATTGTGTGAACTTGGCAAGTGACCAACAGTAACTTGGTCCTGTGTTGCAGAATTTCCGAGATACATTATAAAAGCTGAAAATCACTATTTTTTCTAATCATTAACAAATGAAGTTCAAACGAACCAGAAGCTGCAGTGAAACTGCTGTCACTTTCACCAATCACTACAACTGGTACCTCACCTCCAGAACTCTCTCTACAAAAGACAAACTATACCTATTATTCAATCTAGTTCAAAAGCACTGTGACAATGATGAATACCGTAAATTATATCCGCTGTGAAAATTCACAGAAAATAAGTAAGCATTTTCGCTATCTGCCGTGAAAATCCAAATCTATGAAAATTGCAACTGTATACTTTTTTCTTTTTTCAGTTAATACTGTAAATTATTACTGTGTTATTTCATCGCTTATTCAGCATGCTTTCATCATTTACAACAGGCCGCCATAGCTAAGTTTGTACTAAAATTGACGTCGAGAGACGTGTCATTACGCAACATTTACACTCACTAGGGGGCGACAATTTCACATGCAATATAGTATGATTTTGTGCTTAATATTGAAATTACGGTTTTCGCTTACACAGATAAAGGTTAGGGATAAGGTTTAGAGTTAGGGTTAGGGTTAGCGATCGGGTTAGGTTTAGCATTTTCGAAAGATTTATGTGACAATAATGCACACCATAAATTAGTGTACAATATATGTTATAAATTCGACGGCAGTGCAAGTGCGTACAAAAACAATTGCCAACGGCTGCCCGTGATGGTCTATTTAGACCTGAGGAGCTAGTTGGTGGACTGGCGATCCGTGAAGCTACGGCCGAGGTCGTCAGTCGTGGTTGTCGCCATAGCGAAAGCCACCGTGTCCCTGTGGGACACGGCGGCTTTGGCTATGGCGACAACCCTTGGCCCGGCGGCCCTTGGCTATGGCGGGCCACAATTGTGTAGACAGACCTCTAGTTTACTGGCTACAGTCCGTCTAGACGGAATACTCATGGCAGATAGCGAAAACGCTTACTTATTTTCCGTGAATTTTCATGGCGGATAACACCTTGCGATGAATACAACAACTCAATGGAGTGCTTCTTGCTGTACTAACCAAATATTACCAAATGATTTTTGCTCATACCAAGATAACAGTCTAATTCAGGATAACAGTTCAACAGAACAAACTACCGTAACACATAATATCACAAACTACTGAATGTGTCCAGAAAGAAGTAAAGTCCCTAAAAAATCTTTGTAGACTCCTCACATATGATACACAGCTACTAAGTTACTAACACAAAACCTGTGCCAATGATGATGGTGTCTAAGTTTAATTGCAAAATCAGTAGAATGCTGGCAATTCAATATTTACTACGATAATAAGACAGTTCTAAGCTAATGCCACTTCATTATCAGAGCTCAACTTAACAGACTGAAATCACATTTCATCAACATCAAAAAATTGAAGTTGAAGTGACAATGCCAACCCACCATTCCGAAGGTTGGCCATTCTAAAAAACCACCATGGTTTGGGAAAAGGTTATAGGAATAAAATTAGAAATAGGTTTAGGGTTAGGATCAGTGTTAGAGTCAGTTTAGCATTTGACAAGTACCTTTCTTCGTTGTCTAAAACAGGTTTTGGCAGCTCATCAGAACGACCCTTCAAAATGGTGGCCCCTCAGAATGGCAGACACAAATTAAAGTGACACATAACTGTCACCTGCTGAATAGTAATACAGGCCTAGCTGCATCACTTTAAATGCTAAAATGTAAGTAAATCAGTTTGATTTAAGCACTTGGTGTGATGAGGAATACGAGTATTTTTTAAACTTCGTGTAATTCTGTTTATATATACTGTCATAATGTAGCCCATCACCTGCTTCCAGATTCCTCAACATCACGTACAAGATCCAGATAATCAGCATTGCTGCCATTCTCATTCCCAGCACGATCCATTTCTGAAATACGACAACTGTCAACAACTGAGAAGACTGAGTTTTTAAAAAAATTAAATTAAATAAAGCCGAATTAAACTCAACACTGTTTAAATGTCAGATTAGAGTCGTACATAGTATGGTTAATTCATCTGTGGAAGAGTGAACACCGTTGAACTTCCCGCTACACGAGAAGACAAGTGCGTGAAACGAGTTTTAACTTCTACGCTGCGACTAATTTTAAAATAAACTACAACACATAAGCCTACAGTGGTACAGTACTCATAATATCATTAAAAACATTACTGATAACTCTTATTACCGACACGCTATGAAACTTTTCCCAATTTATTTACTACTAAGTAATATCAACACACCGAAGAATAACTAACATGAAGTTGCCAAAAATAGCAAAACCATGCTAACATTAAAGATGGGTCAATATCAGAATTTCAAATTCGACCGGTAATTCGCAGTTAAATAAATGCTGATTACCGGAAAATTGTACAAAATGACATTCAGGTGTAGTATTTTACATGTGCGGACTGCTTTAAGCGTAAATTTATGCTTATTCTCGTACATAATGTTTTAATATGTGTGCATATGCACATTGGGCGAGATCAAATACTGCGGGCGCTTATACAGTATATTTGACGAGATCAAGTTTCGCTGATCGAGACTACCGGTAGTCTCAGACAACCAAAATCTTAGCATTTATGTCTCTATCTGCAGCGGTTTTGCTGCAATTTTAAACGCAAATTGTTGACTGCAGCCATCCCCACGTGCGCCGAATTACCTTATCGTATACTAACATTAATTGTAGCGTTCGATACAACAGCGTCACCATAGCGTGTATGGGACTGTAGTCTCTCTAACAAGAAATCTGAGTTAATGCCCATGAGACGCGCAAGAGTCTATAGCAGTTCCTGTTCGCAGGTAGTTTTGGTCTATCTCCACTCACTTCATCGCATTAATTCACTCGTCTACAAAAGAAAGTTGCGAAAAATAACTAAAAAAAACCCTCTATTTTGCGGGTTCAAAGTCATACAAGGTCATCGATGTTAATACCACTAAGAAGCATGCCTCCAATGCTTGTTGTGATAAGCAGCATGTCTGTGCCTATCTGCAACCATATTCACGCTAGACAGGCAAGTAGCGGAAAATAACCACTTTGCACAGGGTACCCCTTTTTGACACCTGCGTGTGCAGGCCTTCTTGAACGTAAAGGCTTCGGACTTAGATTGCTAAAATCTACATTCAATGGCGTAAAATTTTTATGCGGGTTCTGTTGGTTTATCTCCAGCCATTTCGGTGCAAGTCACTGTTGAAATGTGTGTTGCAGCCCGAAATCGCGAAAAATTCACTAAAACCCTCGAATTGAACGTTCAAGGTCATTCAAGGTCATCGATGTTGACATTTCTAAGAAGTTCGTCGCCAGTGTTTGTTACAATAAGCATCATGTCTGTGCAAATCTCTATCTGCAACCATTTTCACGCTAGACGAGCCAATATAGATGAAATGACGTCTTTTAGGTGGGTGCCTCAATTTCGCCCCTTCGTTCGTGAAATTTTGTCACGAAATACTAGAGACTTTAGGCCATTGGTGAAAACCCGAAGTCTCTATCTTATCTGTGCTTGAATTGGTACCGTGACGTGACAGACGACAGACAGACAGCAAGACATTACCTTAGCCAATATGCGCGAGATGCGCTATAGCTATAGATATGCGCTAGCTCTCGCGTAAAAATTGACTTCTTTTCGCGATTAGAAGAAGACAGATACTGGCCTTCAGATATAGGCGGCACGGTTGGCCCATCCTATCGACAGCTGGGTTTTTTGTTATATGCATGCTGCTATCATATTGCACTCGGCCTATCTTGCACAAGTCAGTCTGCAGCGGACGAAGAACGAAGTTTGTGGCACTGGCTTCAAAAACAAGGTATGATATGTTTTCGAAATTTCTGGGATTATGCAATAGACCTATTGCTGTGCAAAACTTCATTTTTTGGGCCGACCGCTAAGCTGTAAGCTTAAAGATCGGCCCTTTATCATAATTGTCGTCCGTCTGTCTGTCTGTAACGAATGTATTGTGGCTAAACGGTGAGAGATAGGCAATTGTTGCTGTTGATCACTAATAGGAAGTCGCATACTGGCTTTCAAATGACATATAAATCGATGACCTTGTATGACCTTCAAGGTCAGTGACAACCAGTACGGTCGGCCCTACCCCAGCGATAGCTGAAATTCTTGTTCTTGCATAATGAGATAAACTGTGAGCTCTGTCACGCTGTCAGTTTCTGACGACATTCTGATGATGGCTACCGGTTGATCTGATAATGATAGGCCTATAAGCCTATCATTAATTTAATTTAATTAATTAATTTAATTAATTAAGCTTAACTGTTCGTTAGAGAAATACTTTATTCGCCTCCTTTGTATAGTATACCCCAGTAAATTGTTTCGTTGTATTGAAAGAGTAAAGTTCTTGAACTTTTAGCGACACAAATAATGATAATTTTTATTACATTTTTGCTTGCGGAAGTTTTGTTCGCACACTTCACTGAGCCCCAGTGAAGTGTGCGAACAAAACTCCCGCAAGCAAAAGTGTAATAAAAATTATCATTATTTGTGTCGCACGCACTTTGGGGCTAGCTAGGCTAGCCACGAATACCACGCCATTAAAAGTAATTCCGGAAATTTCCCCTTCTTTTTCTTCCCTCTTTCTCTTCATTTCCCTACTTCTCCTATCTTGTCACTCTCTTTCTTCTTTTACCCACTTATATATCGTTCTCCAAATGCATGCAGATGGGGTGAGCGGTAAACAGATGCGTGATCGAGCGGCGTGAGCTCCCTTAGTGGGATTTGCGATAGAGCCCCGGTGGCAAATGCACTGTGACGCATTGTATGGCTCTTAAAACTTTCTCGTGGCAGCATCTTTTAGTCGTCAATGTGCAATGCCTGTGTTAAGTGTGTTTTATTTCGAACATTCCAGCGAGCGGGGGTAGAGCGGAGGGTTGAACCTGTTAACTCTACTTAAATATCGGTAGATAAGATTCGCATAGATCTGACGCGTTCAGAATTTCTCAATCGGGAGAAGAGTGGCGGACTACGTGAAGTACACAGATAACAGATGTCGTATGTAGGCCTAGCGTCATTATCATTTTTTCTTTATTAGTGAAGAATATTCTTTGCTACCGTAAGGCATGGATGTAAAAAACGTTCCAGAAAAAATATGTCAAAAACTTGAAAACGTGACAAATTTTTAAAAAAGCGTTTAAAACGTCAATAAAAAACATTAACCCTAATCTCTTCAACTTTTTGCTTGAAACCTAATGTTGTAGGTAAAGTTTAGTTAAAACTAAAGAAAAAAAAACTTTGTTTAATTCCAATTCAACCACGTGGTAAAAAATAAGACCAACTATCATTAGACTGAGTAAGTAAACTACCATCACTATTAC
>Ga0209367_1004816_pt1 | contig 18726 bp, 11 predicted proteins | sample WorMetLIZISLAND2_FD_187412 | JGI IMG/M metagenome (GOLD analysis project Ga0209367, IMG submission 187412) | Marine gutless worms symbiont microbial communities from Max Planck institute for Marine Microbiology, Germany - Olavius geniculatus... ... | reverse complement strand
AGGTAGCACATCATAATACATATATACACCTTTATTCGTCAAATGACAGCCATGAAAGAAACATAACTAATAACGATAGATAATAATAATAATAATAAAATAATAATGCTGACAAAAAATACAGTTCGTCAAATGTCCATTTCATAACAAGCATGAGCCTATTTTCTACTAACCGAGATTAATTTCACTCTTGTGACAAATTGCTCAACGCTTGAAAACATTGCACAATAAATTTTCAGAACAAATAAAACGTTCAAGAAAACGCGAAGTACGAATAGCGATACGTTGGCTCACAGGCAAAAAGCCATAGAAATTCTGACACTCCAGCACAATGTCATTATTCTTAGTACAGAATATGAAATACCAGTACATGTTCGTAGTGCTATGCGTTTAATTCACTTCAGTTATAGGTTAATATGCAATTAATTTTTCAGAAATGTTTGTTTGTAGTTCTTTTATCAAGTAGTGAAAAATGACAAATATTTAATCATTTTATCACTCGGAGCACTTTAATATTTTTTGTATTTTATTGTATAGGCTAGGTCTAACTGTGAAACTAACACTTCTGAAAATTGTTATACTCATAGCCACTTAATTGTAGTTGGAAAATATTTTCATACATTTTGTGAGAATGTTGGGATATTTTAGAACTAACTTTTACTTCCAAATCTTTCAAGTTTCAAGCTACGTGTGAAGCGTAAATGCTTAAAGTTACTGAACTCAACATTCAATCAAGCAGCATGTCATTCCTGATCTCAACAGCAATCACAGGCTGAAGGGTAGTTGAAGCCCTGTGTTAACGGCGACTTTTCTTTCCTATGTGGGATCTAAAAATTCGACCTCCCACAGAATCAAAACGGCTGATCCGATTGAGATAAAATTTGGCACGGTTGATTATATCGGCGAGGGGACCCGTCATGCATAATTTTATGCAAATTCCTCCAAGGGGGGCTTTTTGGCAAATGAGTGAAATATACGCAAAAATTTTTATTTATGTATGCTCCACAGATCAGACCCCTTAAGGGATTTTTACTCTTAATACGTCAAATGACGCGGCCCTGCACAAGAAAGTGCTTTTTGGGAGTAAAAAAATTAGAATTTAATATTTAATGTATTTATTCAAAAAATTCCAAAAAATTGAAATGGCGCTTATGGGACAAATTAAACAATTCTTTAAACGGTCATAATTTTGAGCGTGTATAAGATAGAGTCGTAATTTTTGGTTTTAGGGGATGGCCAATCTAACAGTGTCATTCAAATTTACCCCGGATTTTCTCTGGCTGCCATGGCAACGAAATTTGAGACAAAAGGGCTATTATTCAGATTCTGTAAAAGATATCTCCAAGATCTTTGCGTTTAATAGGATGTTTTGAGGGACGGGCTATAGAATAAGGCCAATCTAATTCCACCACAACAGACCCTTGTTGCCATTTGAATGTCATGTGACCTCAAATGGTCAAGATCGTGATTGTAAAATATCTATGGCCAGATATTTTCGTAACTGATCAACTGTACAAATACGTTATTTTACTAATAAAACAGCAAATATAAATGTACCCAACATAAGTCTATACATTTGTTAACGGCAACATTTAAGGACTTGCACATCAAAAACAGCAAAAATTACAAAAGGTGATATTATTCAGCAGCACATTGACACACAGTCAGTGTGATGCGGGCAATATCGCCTTTTGTAATTTTTGCTGTTTTCGATGTGCAAGTCCTTAAGCGTTGCCGTTAATAAGTGTATAAACTGATGTCTTGTACATTTATTTTAATGACAGAACTGGTGCAAACTGTTCAAATCATCGAATGGCAGATCCGTTGACTGTTAACGCTGGCGTACCCTGATGACGTTGTCGGTTGGCTTCCACGATCCACGCCTATGCTAATAACGTCAGCGATTAGTTCAAGGCGAACACTCTGAAATGTGGGGTAGAATAGATGTTCACAAACCAGAGTGTTGTCATAAATACACTTGTACAAAAGACTATAAAGAGCTACGCTAACACACGTATGGCTAGCGGCTTGTAGGCCTACTGTTTGCACAGCGAAGATTGTGTGGATTGCGGACGAGTTCGTCTGCGAATTGAGATCCGCAGCGGCGCAGAGTACTTTGGATCTGCGGGCGGACGGACTATTTTAATTTTTTTGCGTGGCACAGGTCCTAGTTATCCTGTCGGCTATCATACAGCGCATGCAGAGGTGCTGTGAACCACAACGTTCAGCGAATAAGTCACTGTAAATTAATAGGCGCCGAATAACATTGTAGGCCCCTACTGTCTCGTAAATTATGCCCACTGACAGTCGCTATTCTGCGTTGCGCTGTGCGTTAGTCTCAAACATTTAGGGGCAAGCCCTAACATGACGGTCGTAAGGTTGCAGGCAGTACCGGCACGGTAAGTACCCTAACGGTTCTATAGCCTTACATGCATAACACTGCATAACATAGCAACGGTTGTGTTTCGGAAATATCAAAGGGTTTCTGTCCCTTGTTCCGGCCAACGTTTGGGAACGTTTCTCTATAGTAGTAGCCTAGTAGGTTAACGATGTTGGGGCTCCGAGAAGCGATAGCTTTACGCATTTTGAATGAATACTCAAATTTACGGCCCCCGTGGAAAAAACTCTTTGAACCTAGGGGTCAAAACTTGAAATGCCAACGTTAGTGTTAAGTGCTAAATATTTTATAGGCACTTTCTATTGGCCTGTGTCCAGCCATATCAGCTCAATTCACTTTTGTGCGTGGCAACCTAAAATTGCAAACAAATCAATAAACTCTTATTTTGGGGTTCAAGGTCATTTAAGGTCGTTGATTTTGATATTTATCGAAAGGCGTATGGCCATATCTTGCATTATTTATGAGATATGGGGACTTATTGGCTTAAAATCGCCAATTTTTCGTACCTTCTTCTCATGTAGCGCCTTAGATCGGGATGACCGTTTTCGAGTTTCTGAAAAAGTTTTACGGATCCTAAAACTAGAGTCTTTGCGGCAGTCCGCAGTGTAGATATTGTGATTTTAGCTTAGTCATTTAGACACAATACCACAGTGTGCAGCACAGACGGACAGACGGACGCCTTTATGATAGCTATGACGCGCTATGGCATTAGGCCCTACATGCTGTCGCGGGTAAGTTACTAAATTTTGTATTTCTTTGCCCTAATAGTTTTTGTAGTAGGCCTATTACGGTTGTAGTCGAAACCCGTAGGCCTAGGCGTACTTTCAAACTTCGCACGACATCAGCTATACTTAGGAGCGAGAACAATGGACACAAAGCTCATGAGACTCGTGACAGCCTAGCAGTTCCTGTTCGCAGGTTGTCTTGGTCTATGTCCATTCATTTCGTTGTAATTCACTTTTGAAGTCTGCATGCGCCGCAGCCACAAATTGCAAAAAAAACACTATACGACTATCTATTTTTGGGGTTTAAGGTTATTCAAGGTCATCGATGTTGACACCACTAATTAGCTTGTCATTATTGCGTGTTATGATGATAAGCAACATGTCTGTGCCTATTTGCAACCGTTTTCACGTTACACCTACCTTCTTCTTTGCGTGCTCTGCCCTAAGGCAGGTTCCAATGACGATGACGCCATCCGACCCGGCTCTGTGCTCCTCTCTTCAATTCCTCGTAACTAATTTTCTTTTCCTCTTGCTCCATAAGTAAGTCCAGCATCTTCTTTCTTGGTTTTCCTCTTGGCCGTTTCCCTTCTATCTTCCCCTCTAGTACAGTCTTCAGAAGACAGTCATGTCTTAAGACATGTCCTATCCAGTTTGCTTGGCGTTGCTTGATGATTTGCATCAGAGAACGTTGTTCTTGTACCAGACACAAAACTTCTTCATTTGACACATGTGCTGTCCAGCTGATCTTTTCCATCTTACGCCAGATCTACATCTCAAAAGCTTGTATACGTTTGATGTCTTCTTTTCTTAGTGTCCATGTCTCTGAGCCATAAAGAGCTACACTCCATGCTAGTGCTTTCACCATCCGTTTCTTCAAGTCCCTTGAAATGTTCCCTCGTAGTAATTCTCCTCTTCTCATGAAGGCTGCTTTTGCCATTTCAATTCTTTTTTTGATCTTCTTATCACAACGAGCATCTTCAGTAAGTAAACTTCCCAAGTAGCAGAATTCATGAACCTGTTCAAGTTCAGTGTTTCGAAGCCAGATTGATACTTTCCTCGGTTGACCTTTGGTAAACATCATTACTTTTGTCTTCTTCAGGTTTATACGCATTCCATATTCTTCAGATATTCTTTCTAATGCTTCCATTATTTGTTGCAAACCTTTTTCCGAACTGGCCGTCATTGCTTGGTCATCGGTAAAGCGTATAGCCTGTACTAGCCTTCCACCTGTCGCTACTCCATCTGCTACATTGTCAAGAGTTTCATTCAATACTTCCTGGATATAGATGTTGAATAGCAGAGGAGATAGCGGACATCCCTGTCTTGTTCCTCTACCAATGATGCCTGGGTCAGAGTCTTCCTCTTCTATTCTCACTGTGAATGTTTGTCCCATGTACAGATTTTCAATTAATCTCCTGCCCCTGTAGTCGACTCCCAGTCTTCTCAGGACCCTCATTAGCTTTTACCAATAGTGGTAAAATAACCATCTTTAGGGGGGGGGGCAGCCGTCTTTGACGCAAAGTTGCTACTAAGCATCTATCAATCAATAAAAACGTATTTTGGAGCTTTTGACTGTTCGCACTCGGAGATCTTGACATGAATTACTGGCTTTCAGAACGATGCACACACAAATTCGCCCAGGGTGTCCGTCACGCTAGTTGTGTATTTTCGTTTTTTTCAAACTGTATGCGTTATTGGTGACTCGCCAGCTGCAAGGTATAAAGCCCCTAAATTCGGGTAGCGTGTCTGTGCGGCAGCGTCTGTTAGTACATATCTCTGCCTCGCGTCTGCATATCTGCTGTTTGCGGTTATCGTATCTACTAGCTGTGCGAAGTTGATCGCTTTGTATTGCAGGCTTGCAGCTAGTGTTTGCAATCCCGCGATCTCGAATTTCGAATCCTGGGTTCTCGGGATCCCGGCCGTTTTCGCCAATCCCGAATTATAAAAAAAACATTGTTAAAATAGTACATTTTTGTAGTTATATGATACAAATGACAATTCTGGCCGTCTAATGAATAAAATATTTCATGCGCGTCTTCTTGTTGTGCACTGTAAGTTGTATTTTGACAGCCACAGTCATTCCGTGCAGTTCGAAATACCCTATTGCGTAGGGGCCTAGTACATTTTATGCATTATATAAGGCTATAAGAAATTCCAAAATAGAGAGTAAGCTGTAAGCCTAATTCCAAAACGGGAACCCGGGATTACAAATTTTTCAATCCTGGATCCCGTGATTAAGAATTCAATCTCGGAATAGCAATCACTAGGCTACTTGCAGCTAGCGAGCATGTCGCCGACGACATTTTCACGCCAGACAGCAGAATGCTTCGCGCGTCTTAGTCATCGTCTAGGCGTCCGTCCGTCTGTCTGTCTGTCACACTCGTGATCTGTATTAAAACGGTGCAAGCTAGGATCACGAAATCTTTACTGTTGGCTGTCCCAAGAACTCTAGTTTATCGTGACATAATTTCGTGCCACTGGGTGCGGGGGTTCCCCTCGAACGAGGGGGTCAAAGAGGGGTACTCCTCTAAAAAGACGTTATTTTGCTGCTATTGGCTCGTATAGTGTGAAAACGGTTGCAGATAGGCAGAGACATGCTGCTTATCATAACAAGCAACAGTGACAAGCTTTTTGTTGGTGTGAATATCGATAACCTTGAATGACCTTAAACTTTTAAAATAGGGGATTTAGTGTTTTTTTGCAATTTGTGGCTGCAGCGTAGACTTCAAGAGTAACTTGCGTCGAAATGGATAGAGATGGATCAAGACAACCTGCGATTAGAAACTGCTAAGGCTGTCGCGCGTCTTGTGAGCTTTTCTCAAATTACTTGTACTGCCTTGTACTTGTTTTTATTATCTGTAGGTTAGCTTTCTATTGAGATCGTGTTTGGAGCGATACTATGACTGAAGTGGCTGGAGGAAGGCAGGCTGAAAGAGATGTAGAGTTGACCGATATCAGTGCTCTGCAGACTGATGTAAAAAGTGAAACGGTAACAGGTGCTTTTCAGCCGGAAAAGGTGTCGCCGGTAGGCTCAGCGGAAACGGTTGACTCTCATTCCTCGCGTCAGGTTGGCTAAACGGAAACGTAACATTATGGCGCGGTGCTTTAGTCCAAGAATTAAATATAGGTCACGCACTATATGAAATGGACGCTTATACTGGGTGCCACAAAAGATCGCACAATGAAGTTTATTTTAAAATGACTCCATTAAACGCTCTAAAGCGTCATTCTTGTTAGCTGGAACGTTTTTGATATTTCTGCCAAAGCTATTATACACAAATTAGTGATTGTGAGATTTAACAAACTAAAAATGTTGACGCAGGTAGGTCAGAACTAAATTTTACGTTAACCTATTTGTGTCATGTTTTGCTGAGGTCTAACCTAATGAAGGTTTATTCTGTGCCACTCGGTATACACTGTTGTCGACTTTTGGTGCCTTCGCGTGGAATGGGTGTTGCTAAACGTTTCTGTGTGACAGATATGGGATTTATAAAGAATTCGGCATGTTTAAAAGTTTAATTTCATCCTATATTTTGTTTTCTATGATAAACACAAAATAAATGTCTGCGAGTGTGTACCAAAACAGACGAGAAGGTGGCAGATGGACGACAAAGAAAACGACGAGGACAACAATTTCAAGTTCGACGACGACGATGAAAAAAGTGATTGTGCCGGCGGATGTGTCTTTTTCGTGCGTAAGATGGCCGGCTGTCGATCAACTTTGTTGGCTTTCTGCTTCAGACATAAGCTCTACATCGGGATCGCTCTGCTGGTGATTCTGCTCGTGCTCTACTTCGCCTACTTCGGCTACGCCATGTCGTACGAGTTCGGTGACGAAGGTTCCATTCGTCTGCTGTGGCTCACGTGTCTGGTCCTCGTCGTTTTGCTGCTGAAGCTGCTCATTTGCTGCCTGAGTTCAGTCTGCATGTCCACAAGGTCATGCATAACATGGAACCAGTTCAACTGGATTCGTAACCACCAGAAAAGCATCAACTGGTCTGTTGCTTATTTCTGACTGCTAATGAATAAATGTTTTTAATTAAGCCATCGTGAGTTTTGGCTTGTAAGCAAGGCATTGACGAATCTTCGGCTAGCTCGTAACTATTGCAACGACTACAGGAACTATATAAGCTGTGGAGTATTTTTTTTACAAAATTACGTTACAGCTAGTCTACCAGAAGATCTGTCTTTCTTGCGTTTTTTCCCGATTTTTATCAGCGAGGCTGGGTGAAAACAAAACAAACATGCTTTCGTGTTTGTTGATATAAGCCAGATCTTCATATTTTAGTGCTTTATTTCTTCATAACTCTGACGCTAGTGGTTGAGAGGCAAGAAGGAAATTTGACCTAAAATGTACTGCCACAGTCCTCAAAATTTGAATTTTGAAAAAAAACCGGGTCTGATTTTATTAACTGCTAAAATAGGCCTGGATCCATAACCCGAGTGTATATTGTTGTTGCAGGATAGTTCTTGCAGTGCTATTCGCATTTATAATCGTTTTCGTTATTGTCGATGTCACCGTTACAACTAAGAATTACTACAATCTGATTTCACTCTGTGGCATTTTCATTTACATCTGCCTCACGTTTATTTTTTCCGTCGCTCCACAAAAGGCGAGTACACTTGTTTAACGTCTACAGCTGCATCGAATGCCGGACATTTAGAATATCATATGGCAAATCAGTCACATACGATGGAGATTACGACATTTTAGTAGATGCAAAGACACGTTCTGGGCAGTTTAAAATGCTTCAAAGTTCTGCAGTAAACATCCACATTTTACAAGACTGTAGCAGCAGAATTAATGCAAAGTGGTAGATTATGTATTATTTTTACGGTGTATTATCTCAGAATATGTAACAGTAAAAAATATTGTCAAAATCAGTCAGCTATTGTCAACTTTGTGGTTTTATGATTTGTTTTTTTCTCAGAAATTTTTCTAGAAACGGCGAGGTTTGTAATAGATTTCGACGACGTCCATTTATGCAAGCTGTACATATCATGATACATTTGGTATTATTGTGCAGGTGAAATGGCAGACAGTGTTATGGGGCATTGCTCTACAGTTCGTCTTTGCACTGATAGTTCTGCGTTGGACGGCGGGCTACGAAGCGTTCAAGTGGCTCGGATATCGATTCACCGAATTTCTTGCGTACTCTGACTTCGGAGCCGCGTTTGTTTTCGGCTATTCTTACCGAGATCATTTTGTCGCTTTTCAAGTAAGTCGTTTATTTGTAGCAAGCTTTTAACAGTTGCTCCTTTCGAACGAAGGCGTGAAAGAGAGATACCCTCTCTAAAAATTTTTTATTTTACCGCTATTGATTTGTCTAGCGTGAAAACGGTTGCAAGGAAGCACAGACATGCTGCATATCATAACAAGCACTGGTGACAAGATTTTTAGGAAGATCAACGTCGATGACTCTAAATAACCTTAAATTTTTAAAATAATGAGTTTTAATGATTTTTTTGCAATTTGGGGCTGCAACACACATTTTAAAAGTAAATTGCGCCAAAATCGCTAAAGATAGACCAAGACAACTTGCGTATGAAGTTTTCAGCATTAAACGTAGATTTTAGCAGTTTAAGCGACAACCCCTTAGGTTTAAAGAGGCCTGCGCAGGCTGGCGTCAAAGAAGGGTACTCTCTAAAAGTGATTATTTTATACCGAACTTTGCTCGTCTAGCGTGAAAACAGTTGCAGATAGGCACAGACTTGCTGCTTGTCATAACAAGCATTAATGACGAGCCTTTTAGTACTGTCAACATCGATGACCTTGAATGACGTTGAACCCCCAAATAAGGGGTTTAATTATTTTTTAGCAATTTTTGGCTGCGGCGCACATTTTAAGAGTGAATTATTAGATACAGATCTGGACAACTTGTGTATAAAATTTTCAGCATAGAGCGTACATTTTTAACCATCTGAGTTTCGAAATTTTAGGTTTAAAAAGTTTTCCGTACGGAGGCTTCAAATTTGCATACTTCTTCAATTAGACGCATTGTTATTTTATTGCACGCTGCACACTGATTGCCCAGGTAGCAGGACCGATGCTGTCGGGCATCACGTGAGCTTTGCTCAAATTACTTGGTCATTCGCGTGGCTGTACTTGCGTTGTACACAGGTGTTGCCCGTCATCGTGTTTCTCAGCTCGGTGATGTCCGTTCTTTTCTACTGGGGTGTCATGCAGTACCTCATCAGAAAGATGGCCTTGGTGATGCAGTTCACGATGAGAACCACAGCCGCTGAATCACTCAACGCCGTCGCTAATATTTTTCTCGGCTCGGTATAGTTCTATGTGACGTCATTGGCTTGTTGCAGAGCTGTCGTTTCAAATTAATTGCAGGGTTTATTATACGTGCCTTCAGTTTTGAAGATTTCGGTTACTATAGGATGGCAGCAGGATGACAGTAGAATTACAGATCGTGAACGATTTTAAATAGCAAAGTAGCTATGTTGAAGCTATCAAATAATTATTAGGTTGCTACCACCGTTTGGGGAAATTTAAGCAAATGATGTCTGCAAAATATCACAAATGTCTGTTACTTCCGTAATGTTCACAAGCTAACATAATGACGTCACACAGTAGACATGGACGGTCCATGTCCACCATGATGGTCAGCGACCTTGCTTGACGTTAAGCGGAGTTCTCACTGAACGCAAGGCACGCAACGTACACAGCGCACACAAGAACGTACGCAAAAAATACGTAACAAACGCAATATAAACAAATAAACAAGAAAATTATTCATCAAACGTAACAGGCGTAGTTGACGCAACGGCTGTTCTCTTTAAGTTCAACTTTAGTTCCTCGTGTACAACATAATGAACATGTTGATAACTGTGTATTAAGGCGGAGGCAATGTTGACAATCCGGCCGATGCTGGCGCACTTGACACGGTCTGAGTTTCACGCTGTTATGACCGGAGGCTTTGCCACGATCGCCGGCAGCGTCCTTGCTGCATACGTACTCTTTGGCGTCTGTATCATTAAATTACTTCGGCTTCCCTATTTAGCTTGTCATAAGTATTTTATCGACTTCCGAAACTATTTTTAATCTGCATGGGTACTAGTGTGTATATTAGTCAAAAGTTAATCTTGGGGTATTTTGAGCTTACTGTCGTTGTTTAGTGTCGCAACATATAGAAACAGTAATAGATCGAAGTTTATTTAGAACGTTTAAGACTATAATTATTTAAACTGAATGTGCGGTGGACTGAAGGTTCCAGCGAATCATCTGTTATCGGCGTCTTTTATGTCAGCACCTGCGGCTCTCGCCGTGTCGAAAATTCTCTATCCAGAGACTAAGAAATCGCTCACAACAGCCAAGAAGGCGAGCGAAATGCTGCCGCTAGCGCGGAAGTAAGTTGCACAGTATTCTGTACTCTAAGTATTTCTGGCGGCTTCGCTCCAGCGCAAGCGATTTTGCTTATACAAGGTGCGGCAAAAAGTATCCCCTAAAGTTTTTGGTCATTTTCGCAGTAATGGCAGAAAATTTTAAAGCGAAATTTACACGTTTATTACCTATTTATACTCACGCAAAATTTTCAAAGGGCATTCAATTACATTTAACTAAGACAAAGTTGTTGGATTTTTTCTTCAACCATATCGTCATTTTTACGTTCCGTGCAACGCAGTGTGTGCAGAACGAAAAAGCACCATGTTTGCTTAACAGAAAAACCCGTTGTCATTCGAAGAACAGAATAAACAATCTGGTAGTAACCGTGAAAAAAGCGATTCCACGTTTAAGCAAATTACTCTGGTGCTTGTTTGTATTCGTGTGTGTATAGTGCTCACTAATTTTTCTGCATATGAGACCAGGCCTATAGTTTGTTTCGATCCCGAAGCTGTCATGATTTCTATCGGACGGAACTCATTAACGTGTTATTACTGTTGCTGCATATAACAATAAGCCCGGCTGTCGTTAGGATAGCCGACCGTACTGGTTGTCAGTGACTTTCAAACTCATTTGAAATCACTGATTTTCATTTTATTTAAAAGGGCGAATGCCACTTTCTATTAGTGATTAATAGTAACCTTGCCCCTAGCTCTCACCGTTTTCAAAATATGGCCAGTTTTTCGTTGAAAACGCACATTTTTCTTACCTTCACGTCCATTTAGCCCCGAATTTGAAAATGTTCGTCTTGACCTAGATGGCCGAAATTTTGCAAGCCAGAGTTTAACACACATGGCTAATTACTCGTTTAAAAAGTTTAAGCTAAAGCTTAGCCACAATACATCCGTTACAGAGAGACGAACAGACGGACGACAACCATGCCAATAGCACGACCGTTACTTAATTACGGTCGGCTAATAATTGTTGCAAAACAGATCGCACGTGAATTTTATCGAGGCTGCTGCGGGAGGCGGTGGCAACGCCATAGCTCTAGTGGCTGTCGTCGCTGCTAACTTGATCGCGTTCATCGCTATACTCTACTTTGTCAACGCTACGCTGATGTGGTTTGGACACCGCGTCGGTGTCGACGAACTTACCTATCAGGTAACGTTTTAGCATTCAACTCGACGATCTGTTCCATATACGTGCAAACCAGCTTAAACTAGAAGGCGCTCGTTAGAGTGCATATCTCCGCCTATTCGTGTACACAGACAGACAGACAGACGGACACACAGAAGGACAGATCGGCCAATCTCAAAATCTCCTCCAATTCACTTCGTTCCATTGGCGGAGATAATTATCAGTAATAAAAACAAATCTAGATATACACTGTGTCTCAAAAAAAAATCACCGACATTTTTGACTGTAACTTGAAAACCAATTATCAGATTTTGATAATTTTCGGTGTGAATATTCCTGACACAATTTGCCATCTAATGACCATTCAGTTTCCCACCTCACCCATCATTTGTTTCTGCACTACCTGCGGAAAGCACAACCAGCGAAATATCACTTTTTATCCAATACGATATGATTGCTTAATTAACACAACACGTAAAACACATTTTTGTTCACATTTCTGACACTTTGGCTGACATTTCATCCAGCTGTCCATTTTTAACTGTCTGCAGTAGGCCTAAAATTGCTTGAAGTGTTGGCCCACTATGCGAACACAGGCAAGGAGCCGCTTTCTCCATTCATTGACAGCAGTATCGATAATGTTGTGTTCCAGTTCTGTACCAGTTGCTTCTTGACTTTACAAACATTCCTAAACTTTATCTGGTAGACACACTGCTGCATGACAGTCAAACCTTGTAATAGACCTGCTGTTGGGGCTTACAAATTAAAACAGATGGAATTTATTGACGTTATTCATTCATTTTTACGCGCGAGAGCTAGCATATAGCTAGATATAGCGCGTATTAGCTATGGTAATTCTGTCTTGGTGTCTGTTTTGGTGTCTTGGTGTTTGCCACAACCCGGTACCGATCGGAGCCCAGGTGAAATAGAAACTTCTGGTTTATACCATAGAGCCTCTAGTATTTTGCGACAAAATTTCATGCCACTGGGTGAAAGGTGTCCCCACGAATGAGGAGGAGAAAGAGGGGTACCCCGCTTAAAAAGCGTTATTTCACCGTTATTGGCTCTTCTAACGTGAAAATGGTTGCAGATAGGCACAGACATGCTGCTTATCATAACAAGCACTGGCAACGAGCTTCTTAGAAATGTCAACATCGATGACCTTGAATGACCTTTGACCCCCGAAATTGAAGATTTTAGTGAATTTTTCGCGATTTCGGGCTGCGACACGCACTTCAAGAGTGAATTGCACCATAATGGCTGGAGGTAGACCAAGATAACCTGCGTATGAAATTTTCAGCATTGAATGTAGATTTTAAAAATTTAAGTCCAGACCCTTTAGGTTCAAGAAGGCCTGCGCACGCGGGTGTCAAATAGGGGTTCCCCTCTTAAAAAGTGGTTATTTATCCGCTGCTGGCTTGTCTAACGTGAAAATGGTTGCAGATAGGCACAGACATGCTGCTTAACATAACAAGAACCGGCGACGGGCTTCTTAGGATTGTCAACATTGATGACCTTGATTGACCTTGAAACCTAAAAATAAGGGGTTTTAGTGACTTTTTGGCGATTTTTGGCTGCCAAAGTGTGAATTGCGACGAAATGGATGGAAATAGACCAAGATTACCTGCGAGCAGGAACTGCTATAGGCTCTCGCGCGTCTTATGAGCATTAGCTCAGCTCAGATTTCTTGTAACACGTATTATGCTTAGTAAGCAGACGTTGGGTGAAATGGAAACTAAAACACTTATTTAATAACCAGTTGTGTAAGAAATATTTCTGCCAAATATTATTAAAATCTGCTACTCTTTATTTAAGGTACGGTGGATAATGCTGGGGATGTTTTTTCAGGTTTCTGTTTATTTTAACACATATTTCGCTTGACCTTTTTCCCTAGGTAGTGCAGAAACATACATTGGGTGAGGTGGGAAACTAAACTGTCATTTTGATGACAAGTTGTGTCAGGAATAATTGTACCAAAAATTATTAAAATTTTTTGGTTTTCAAGTTACAGTCGAAAATGTCGGGGATGTTTTTTTTGAGACACAGTGTATACCAAGATAACACAGGCAGACAAATCAGTCGCATTTTGGGGTTGGTGTTAGAGCAAAACAAAAATCTTGGCTGTGTGCATCATGCACGCAGTTTAATATTGACTCTCTACGAAGAAATATTATCACACTGCAGCGATAATATAACTGCTAACAGATGCAAGACGAAGAAAAAGTGTAGCAAGTGCGCTCAAAGTACTTCTACACATTTTTGACGCTCTACATCAGCTATGCTGCAGGTCGTCTATGGCGTCATTGTCAGCTGTCTGTCCGTCCGTATGTAACGGATGTACCCTGGCTAACGGGCAGGTCTTAGAAGGAACTTTTACACGAATAATTAGCCCCGTGTCAAAGCTTGTTGAGTACATAATTTGGAGAATGCAGTGCAAGAATACATTTTCGAATTTGGGGTTGAATAAAGGGAAGTAAAAAAAATTGCGTTTATCAAAGAAAAACTGGCCATATCTCAGAAACTGTAAGAAATAGGGCCGAAATTGCTATTAATCATTAAGAGAAAATAGCATACATCTTTTAAATGCGATGAAAATCATCCACCTTGGATGATTTTGAAGGTCAGTGTTGCAACAGAAACTTCTATAAGCTGTAGCACGTCCTCCCTAGCGATATCTGATCTTCTTGTTAACTATCAGGTGATATAAACGAATGATTGTGTCATCACGAGTTTTTTTGCTGTAGCACAACGTTCTTGTCACAAACGTTCATAGCGTTGACTGTGATGGGCAGATTATCTGTTCGTACATGTTGTGGCCGTTGGCTTTTTTGATCGGTGTCGACATTCCTGACTGTCGCAAAGTGGCCGAGCTGATCGGCACCAAGCTTTTCCTGACGGAGTTTATCGCCTACCTAGATCTCTCGGCCCTCATCAACAACCGTAAGCAACTAGAGAGTCACGTGGCGAACAACGGCACGTGGTACTGGAGCGGCGAAGACGTCGTACTGAAAAGGCCAGGACTTGAGGACATTACACTCGCAAACGGCGTCATTGCGGTAATGAAATTAGTGTATATTGTGGTTTTATCAGTCAGTTTATTCTAGTTTAATTTGGTTTTACCAGCGGTGCGTGTTAAGCGCGCGTCATACGATGTCGATGTTTTAATTGCTGTCGCATTTCTGTACGTCCGTCCGTCTCTCCGTCCGTCTTTCGGTCTGTCCGTTTGTCAATCATAGACCACGCCAAGATCACGCATGTTCACAATGCTAAGTCGTGGTCGACAAACTATTAAACGCATGGGGACTATTCGAGAGATAAGCTGGCGTTGCCAGAATTTGATGCGAAAATAAGAGATCATAATTTAAAGGTGACGTACAGAAATATTACGAAATTTAAAGTTTGTGCCGCTTTGAATTGACCTGACAATAAACAGTTGGAAGTCGAGGGGGGCACTTGCTCTTGTGCCTTACAGCTGGCGACGCCAGTTAACATCTACATCATAAGTGCCCTGTGTCAGGAAAAAAGTAACCCCTAGACATCATACAATAAAAATGTCAAATCTAGACACATCTGAATAAAGTTTCGTACACTTAATCCGGAATAAATTTATAAAGAGATCACTAAATTTTGTTGAAAAATATGATTTTTAGTGAAGTTATTAATTGTTAAATATTGATAACAAAATATCTCCGTTCCAATATGGCGTTACATAAGTAAACCACTCTGTTTATGTACATTTGCGTAACTCCAACAAACAACATCTAATTTTAACAAAATTTTATTTCCAAAATGGGCCGTTTATTGGCAATCAAAGTACAAAATTTCAGTTAAAATTATTAACGCAGACAATAGTTACAGCAGCTTTTGTGAGGTCACCCCAAAACACTTGTTTCAGGTTTTTATGGATTATGTCATCCACAAAGACTTAAAACTGAAGTGTTTTGGGGTGACCCCACAAAAGCCACTGTGGCTATTGTTTGCTTTGGCAGATGTAACATAAATTTAGCAATTTGGTTGCCAATAAATTGTACATTGTTAATGTAGAGTTTTGCTGGAATCAGTTTTATTTACTAAAATGCACAGTAACAGAGAGGCTTACTTGTGTAGCACCATATGATTGGTAACGGAGATATTTTGTCATCGCTAAGAAATAATGTTTTTCAACGAAATTTGGTAATCTTCTTAGCAATTTATTGCGAATTAAATGTATAAAATGTTATTCAGATTTGTTTAGAATTGACATTTTTATTGTACACAGTCTAGGAGGATACGTTTTACGGACACAGTGTATTTGCGAATTGCATCATCGCAACGGATTCTAGCCCGGGGTCCTCTGCTGTATTTGTCGTCACATCGTTATCACATCGTTTTTACACAGTTTTAAGCCTTTAAGTTTTTTTTACATTTATTCATAAAACTGCTATTAGTGAAAGCAATGACGAAAAAGAGTGACAGAGTGGCTAGTGTGGTCGAGCAGAATACAGTTGATTACCCAGTCTAGAATCCGTTGTAAATCAAGTACACTGTGTCCGAAAAAAAGTAACCCCCTAAACATCGTACAATAGAAATGTCAAATTTAAACAAATCTGAATAAAATTTCGTACACTTAGTTTCCGATAAATTGCAGAAGCGATCGCCAGATTTCGGTTTTGTGTCATTTACTAGGATTTAAAGTAGCAAATTTTAGTTAAATCTGCCAAAGCAAACAATAATTACAGCGGCTTTTGGAGGTTACACCAAAATATTTCAGTTGCAAGTCGTTGTGAAAGACGTCAGAAACAAAGACCTGGAACTGAACTCGTATGGAACAGTATTCTTGCAGCAGTTTGTGAAGCAGACTTAAAACTCACTTTTTACCTCCGCCAAGGAAGTAATGTTTTTGCCAGACTTTGTTTGTCTGTTTGTCTGTTTGTTTGTCTGTGTGTTAGCAAGATAACTCGAAAAGTTATGGACGGATTTTTCTGAAATTTTGCGGGTTTGTCGGGTATGGCATAAGCTACAGGTGGTTCAATTTTGGGGGTGATCTGGCAGGAATCCTGGATTCTGGATCACTTTGAAATTTTCGTTACCATTGCGTTAAAGGGGGCATAAGCGAAATTGCTGCAAAACCAAAGATGGTCACGCCACCTGGCGAATAATATTGCCTTGGCGGAGGTACCTGCGAGCTATGATTGCTTTCTAGTTATTATGTCTGCATGTTTTATCGATTGTTAACTGACACGTGTAGGCTAATGCAGTCCCGGTCAGGGCGCGAGTAGGGAGAACACTAACTTTTTTCTACTACTACTAACGTGTGAGGTGTGATGTCTTCCTACATAACAATAATTGCTAACGACTCATTGTTCTCCATTATAATGTCTGTACAACGTGCAGGCCTATGTGTATTGCTAGGAGCGTTCCGAGCTGATATCGACGTATCTGCTATGCGGCTTCGGCGGCCTCGGCGCTGTGGGCATCGGACTGGGTGCGCTTAACGCCATGGCTCCCGGGCGTCGTAAGGACTTCGCGCGGGTCGTTTTGAGGGCGCTCGTTGCGGGTGAAGTTGCCTGCCACATGACCGCTTGCATTGCAGGTAGGCTGTTAGGCCTACTTCTCGCCTGTTTCAATTAGTTTTTAGCCGACCGTGTAATAATAGTCGCGCTTATGGTACGATCAGTCGTTTGTTTGCCGTCTGTCGTCTGTCCGTCATCTGTAACGTATGTATTGTGGCTAAACGGTTCGTCGTAGGGGTCGGCAACGGTGCCGTTGGATAGGGCGTTGGTTAGTTTCTATAGGCTGTCAATAACAACCACCATGTCTATATCTGCAGCGGTTTGGTCGCAATTTGCAACAAAAGTATTTGAGGGCGTTCCGCATGTTTACATTATATCAGAAAGTAAGTATGGTCGGTTTCCCCTAGCGACAGCTAGGCTTTAGTTGTTTTATGATTTATTAATATCCACATACCGGGTTTTATTCGCTTCTTCTGCGAATCCAAAACATTTTTCCGCGGCTTTTAATTTTTTTCAGAACTCTTTAGATTTGTTTGTTCTTGTTTTACCGTAAAGCCTCAGTTTAACAACCAACCAACCAATGTCTATGCTATTGCTATCACTTGCATGAGCCCATTATACGGGCTGGTAGCATTAATACTAAACCTATATATTTTGGACACGAGTCAATGTCATAGAAAAATGTTGATGTGCAAAAAATTTTCACGCAAAGCTATCTCACTACTACGGAGCGTCACCTGACATACGGTTTCACACAGCGTCATCTGCCACCCGACACATGCGACCGTCACTACCTTACCCTCAGCCAGATGGAACTCCGAGTTGACTTGAGTATCTGGTAACACACCGAGATAGTTTACCAGTTCACAGTCTGCAAAGAATGACCCATCTAAGTATAACTGAGCCGATGTAAAGAACAATTTCGCTGATCGTGTCCAGTACGCCAGTAGTTTTTTTTCATGCGTAAACCCCAGTACAACTACGTTGTACGCTTTTCAACGAGGTGCAAATGGCGCTGTCGTCTTTAACGTGACCTTATCTTAAGTCAGCGCTTTTGCTATGCCGGTATTTATAATATGTGAATAGTAGACTTATTAATTACTTAGAATGTATTAGTCGTTGTTGTTCTGTCATTTTAGCGTTATTTTTTCAAGACGTATGAGCGCATCTTTTCCTCTGTTTTATTCGTCTACGGCACTACAAGCGTCTACATTTGCTTCAGACGGTTTAGTTGGTTGTCGGGTTACGTTACATTTGCAGATGTTGTTAAACATTGCACTTATTGTCAGACTGATCTCTAGCTGCAACGTGTACTAACTGACTTTTAAATAGCAAACCATCTCCCTCCATGGTCTGTTCAGGGCCATCTTATCCAATGGGCCCGGTGGGCCCGGGCCCAGGGCCCCCAACCTCCAGGGGGCCCCCCCGAGCAGCCGAAGTGGTAATTTTTTTCTTAGCAATAATGTAAGCAACTGCGGGATTTCAACTGACAGAATTGAATATCGAAGAAAAATTAAATTTATTTTCAGCTTGCATCTTTAAAAACGATCTTGGATTTGGTCACTTTGGTCTAATCGCTGCTGCAGCATGAGTGGCATTCAGTGTTTAGTCAGACCAAATTACATGTAGGCTAAGCCT
>Ga0209367_1004815_pt1 | contig 18729 bp, 13 predicted proteins | sample WorMetLIZISLAND2_FD_187412 | JGI IMG/M metagenome (GOLD analysis project Ga0209367, IMG submission 187412) | Marine gutless worms symbiont microbial communities from Max Planck institute for Marine Microbiology, Germany - Olavius geniculatus... ... | reverse complement strand
AAGGACAGGATTCGGCTTTCGCAGCGTTTTGTAACTGTCCATGTTTCACAACCGTACAGCATTGTACTGAACACACATGTCTTCAGGATGCTGAGCTTTGTTTCCAGAGTGATCGCCTTACTTTTCGAAATCTTGTCCAAGGCCTTCAGGTTTGCCATTGCCTTTGCCATTCTGACTGCTATTTCCTTTGAACAGTTCAGGTCATATGTCATGTTGCTTCCCAATTAGGTGAATTTCTCCACATTGCTCTTTTAAAAAGTTGTAAAAGAAAAGTTGTGCGGATTGCAAAACCGACTCCATAGATTCGACGATAGTCAGTTGGAAGCCTCTTCCAGAAGAAAGTATAGCCTTCCCCGATCTCAGACAGTGAGACTTCATCGGCAAGTCTTGTTTTGCAGAGAGCCGCAATATCGATGTTGTAACGGTTAAGCTCTGCAGCCACCAGGGCTGTGTGTTTGGGTGGTCTGTCAGCGTCCGTGTCAAGTAGCGTTCGGATGTTCCATGTAGCAAGCCGGTAGGTTTTCTGTAGGTTTCGACCGCTGGTAGGATGCCCTAACAGGTGCGGTTGCCTGCATGGGTCTGGATGAAACAGACAATATTTAGGCCACCTTTTCTAGGCCCCTCCTCATGTGAGGTGAACAGTGTGGATCCTGAAAAGGGCTGCTCAGTCGCTCTGGAAGCTGCCGAAAAAGTCTGCTGTCCCGGTCCCAGGCTTTAACCACCATCTGACCAGAGCCGCCATGCGTGCAGGCCACAGACTAGGGACTCCCAGCTACATCCTGAGCCTGTCCCCGTCGCCGATAAACCCATCGCCGCAGGACTTCAAGAAGACTAGCACAGAACTTGTGCCCACGATTATGGAAAGAGGGCGCACAAGCCTCAGTCCAGTAAACTTCACTACCGCCAGCATGGACCAGTGGCACAGGAGGCCTGCGACGACTGATGTTAAGGAAGTTGCAGGGGCCTGCCAGTAACTCCGAAATATGATGGAGCCTGCCTATGCGTAGCCCCGACACCATAGTCCGAGGACTTAGCCTTTGGTGAGGCAACATCTACTCGCAAGGCAGCAAGGGCCAGACTTATTAAATGGCGGCCTGTACTCGCGCCATGTCACAGAGTCGTCAACCCTGGTGACTCTGTCGCTGTTGGTCCGCGACTGCTTATTCGCCAGACAAAAGTCTGTTTATATCGCAGCTGGCCTCCATATCTGGAGGTCGCTCTGCCATCCGCCACCTGCAGACGCGGGTGGTAGCAATCCAGCTCTGCCCCACCATTATTAGCAGTAGTCCAGTAAATCGTCGTGAAGAAGACAATGTAGTAGGTTTTTTTTGATGTTGGTGGAGATTTGCTGTATTGGCGGAGAATGAAGTCCTTGACGAATCGTCTCTTTATTTTTCAGCGATCATCCATAGACAATAGTCGGACTTACTTTGGTGCTCCGCGGCACAGTTTTCCACCTCCACCCACTGTGCCACCGTCTACCTGTATTCCGACGATCGCGGATATGCTAGTATCGGATGTCAGTAGTGGATGTCCAATTTGGTGTTGTGTTGGTCTTATGACGCCGTTCACTTTCCTATAGGCGGATGTCGCATCGGCGGATCCCACTTTGGTCTTGTATCTTGGTCAGATCTCGGTTGGTTTGGTCTCTGCTGTGAGTTTTAGTACTGGAAGAAATGCCGCGGAGTTGAATTGTTTTGGTTACCGCTTTTGATTTTGGTTACCGCTTTCCAGCAGAAATATCCTGCGGCGGAGGAGACGGGAGTTGTGCTCTGTTAGTCACTCTAAGCGGAGATTGCGGTCTATGGACGTGCACCGCTATTTATACGGTTTTTGCCCGTTCCCAAAATGCACCTTGTAATTTCGTGGCCTACCTCTTTTTCCACCACGTTTTAGGTACGCGAGCCTCAACTGATACAAAAAGCGAAATTCCCATAGTAAAGGTAAAAGAATTGCCACAGAGAGCGGACATTTAGATAAAAAGTTAGGGTTGTATTTTTAAATATATCCACAAATCATTCTCGGAAATATATAAGAAAATATGCGTCGGAAAGCTATGGCAACAAGTTTTCACGCGGAAACCCGCACGGTATTGTGGGTAGAGTTTTTTTGTGAAAGTATTGTGACGGAGAAATACGAGTCTCTATTCGCACAATGTATTTTCCGTATTACCGTAATGTCGTACTGCTACGACGGATAATATTTACAGTTAGGAAATACGCAAAAACCCGCGAATGGTGGCAAATGAAAGACAAGTGTTTTAGGGTTTTAAAGCGGTAATAACCGAAACCCGAAAGAATATAAGGAACTGCTCAAAATTAAGCGAAATTTGGTTGCGGCGGTAAATTGTTGTGACAACGGCGTTGCCATGCACGATGCTGTTTGCGCGGAAGCAATAGTGCGTACGAAATAAAAGTAAAGTATGCCAGAAACTGTGGGTAAGAGTTAAAGTACGCTTATCGGCAATACGTATACGACTTTGTGTCTGCTTAAATTGGTTACAGTTGCGAACTAAAACGAAAATGCTTACACAGCTACTACACGAGGTTTTTTATAGTTTTAATACAGTAAATAACAAGTTTCCAGCGATATTAACGTTTAGTGGAACTTTTGTAATAACTCGATAAACAGAGATCGTGAAATAGAGTTGACTGTGGGTGGAAAATTGCCACACACAAACCGAGATATAACCCATTTGTCCCAAATTTCGTTGTCATGGCAATTAGTTAATGTCGGGGTAAAATTAAATGACACCATTAGATTGGCCATCTTTGAAAACCATATCCGAAAACTAAAAATTACGACTCTATCTTATACACAGCCAATGTTATGACCATTTAAAGAATTGTTTAATTTTGTCTATAGGCGCCATTGTATTTTTTCGAATTTTGCGAATAAATACGTTAAATATTAAATTTTAATTTTTGAACTTTGAAAGTTTGCACCTTGCGTGAGGCCGCGTCGATTGAGTTATCGCTCGTAAAAATCTTATAAGGCGTATGACCTGTAGGTGCGTTGAAGCAAAAAAGGTATACGTATAGTTAACTATAAATAAAAATTTTAGCGCATATTTCACCTATTTGCCGAGAAGCCCCCCTTGGTCAGATTTACATAAAATTTTGCATTAAGGAGCAGCTATCCGACTTAATCAACCGTGCCACATTTTATCTTAATCGGATCAGGGGTTTTAATTCTGTAAGGGTCGTATTTTTGGCTTTCTCGTAAAAAGATAATAATGTGACAATAATGGTCTCAATACTAATTTTTGAGGTACACCACAATAATAACAGTTTCAAATGCAGACTCATAATTTGATATAACAATATATTGTTTTTTATTGCTAAGATAACTAGTAAACCAGTTTAAAACTGTGTTTCTTACTTCATAAATACTTAATTTTTAAGCAATATCGAATAATTTACTCTGTCAAATGCTTTTTTGCAAATGTAAGTAAATTTGTATAATATTACATCGTGTATATACTTGTTTTATTTTTGCCGTTTTAGGTCAGCGCTTACGCAACATGAAACAAATTGTTTGCAGTTTTTTTTCTAAATGATAATTACTTAAAATCTGTCATGCTTTATTACGGATCATGTTTTAATATGTCATTGTGTTTACATGCAACCAGTCGAAACGACTTCAAGTCAAATGTCCCAAGTCTGTGAAAATGGGTGGTCCGGAGGAAAGAAACGGATGGGCTGTATGTGTTGCCAAGCCCTACAATCTCGTACCACCTTGTCTCGTCTATTCCATTCAGTAAAAATATAATAATATTCGCTGATAAGTGTGCATTAACTATAAAACAAACTTACCAGTTTACATTGTTGTGTAAGGCAAGTTAGACACATATCCATTACAGCGAAACAGCTGCAATACTTTTTCAAAAAAGTTGACATAAGAAACTTGTTGCCCTTGAAAAAAGACGTGACGTGACCCCATTTGTCATTTGTTTCATTTTTTTATATCTTTATCCATTTTACTACCGTTATTCATAAACGTACGTAGCCCGATATGCTTAACCACAAATCACGGCAAGCACGACTGTTTTAAAAGATACAGCCTCAGTGTTTTTCAATCAATTTACCACGGGGACAAAATTTGACTATGAAAAGCGTCTTCAGACGTAATGTCGCTATGAAAACAATATTATTATTATTATTTTTAAAGTTTTCCGGGGGTTAAAAAAGTTAAAAACAAAGCTGGAATGGCTATTGGTTTGGCATAAGCACCAAATTAAAACGTTGGATCGTCACAGAAATGCGCCGAATTATTATGCATTTTATTTTTTGGGTATTTTTGTACTTTGTACTACCACGGTAGTAAAAATTTCAAAGTTTAAAACTAAACTAAACGTTAAAAACTAGGGTGAAATGTGCTAAACCGAAACACTTAACAGCAAAATGCAAATGAAAACTTTTTCACAGAAGTCATGCATAACAGCCTAAGATGTTATTTATATATTTTTGCAAGTCTTTTTCAGTACTAAACGATTGCCTACTGCATGAGCAAACAATTGCCATTATTTGTGAATAATTACAGTTTAAAGTAAAACTTGCTTTATTTACACTTTTTATGCAGACCAAAACACCAATTAATACAGAGCAAAACATGTCCACGCAAAGCGACACATTTATTTGTAAAGTGAAATACATTAGTTTCATCACCAAATATTATTAAAAATTTTTAGTTAAGTTTACGTTAACACGAGAAACGGTATAATACTGTCATAGCAAGCACCACTGGCGTCTTGTGGCTTGATTAAGATAGTGATTTTAATAATGCCAAGCCACAAAGCAACACAGGGGTTTATCAGAATAAAAAATTTCATGTTCGATTAGCTTCACAGTATGCTTATAACTTACAATAAGGCATTTAGCATGCTCGTAGTGACTAGAAGACAACCTAAGTAGGCTATGTTCAGCACTAAAACACTACAGTACTAGCCTACACTTTGTCTCGAACATCAATAAGCCTAATTGAGCACCATAAACAAGCATTTTATGCCTAAATATATCAAAGCACTTGTAATGCAACCCTGATACAACACAGACTAACTAATCCAACTTCTAATTTTAATTCTTAATAAACTTAGTCTACATTAGGCCTACATAACACACGTAGGCCTAAGCCTAAATGCTAAATAAAACTGATGTAAAAATAATAACCTTAGTCAGCCTACATATCAGCGTTTAAGTCTATGCAATACAGTTGGTGTTAACTATAATGTTATCATTTTATTTCTGGCTATATTTTGACAATCATTTTATCGAACATGATATACTTTTAGTTTATTAATTTATTAAGTTTAAAAAAAGTTATTTTTAATATGTCAAAAGCTAAATTACTTTTAATTTTAAATGTGCGATTCCAAAGTAGGCCTACTGTTCATCACTTATTAGTCAATTCAAACAGAAGTCAACTCCAATGACTAGTATGTCATGAAGTAACATTTTGCCATGCTTGTGAAAAAAATGCCATTTTTCTTACAATCGCATTTTATACAATTTTGAATTTGATAAAATTTGACACTTTAGACATTCAATTCGTGATTAACTTTTAACGACTTGCCGCTCTGCCAAGGGACCAATAAGACGCCATCTGGACGTTTCCCGTCCGACCGGAATAATCCGGCTGGCTTTTTAGTGACGGGAACTCCGGCTGAAGCAAAGTTACGAGCTACCAAGTGGTTAAGAACATGATGTCTTGCTGACTACCCGGAGCTCTCTTGCATACAAAAAAACTGTGAAAACCACGAGCGTCTACTGGGGAGCCACAGCGGCAGTTGTGTGAGAAGCAAAGCTTCAACCCCAGCCTCAGATTGACAGCAACTCTCACTGCCTCATCGTTTAACTTGAGCCCGCATGAAGCAATCGGCAAAGCAAACAACCAGTCCCCAATGTGTTGTGAAGAAGCTGCGAAAAATGATGCCTGGTGATGTGCCATTTGCAAATTGGCTTCTACTAATGCCTTGTCCTTCAGCACGCCAGAGCGGTCCCAGAACGGTTGCTTACCAGTTAAGACGTCCGGCACATTTCCAAACTTGATTGACCAATCGGACAGATAGTTCTGAAGAAAGTCATTATCAGAACTCGGACATTCGGCTAAGATGTCGACTTGGAGGGACAGTATGCTCGCTGCTGAAGCCAAAAAGGCAGGGAGTGCAAGCGAAGACACACGTCTTACTCCAAGGCCACCGTTTTTGACAGGTAGACTGGCCTGAGTCCACTGGATGTCGCTAAGGTCCGAATTGGTTATAAGTTGTATCTAACATCTTAGAAGGTCGTCAAACTTCGCCAGAGAGTCATGGCCGACTGATGGAGAGCATCTCAAAAAATGAAAGCCTTTTGGAGCATTAAAACATGATTTTAAAAGTATCAAAGCATCTTAAGAGTTAATAGCGCTCAGTTTGCCAACTGCTCTGGCAAGGTCATCGCAACGTTTGTTCCACGCCCTGTCGAGTGCTGGACCAGGAAAGAAAGGCGATTCTAGCAGACTCTTATCGGCAATCTTTACACGGTTAAAGGACTGTAACACAACGTCATTGACTACAACGTTATCGAGAGCAATAAGCTCACACTTGTCAGCGTTAAGTGACAAGCCTATTTCTGTGCCAACGTTGATGATCTGTGCCACGTCGGAAGCAACCGTGTCAACAGAGCTACCCAAGCTGATATCATCTAAGTATCCCAAGTTTAGTTGGGCTATTATTATTATTTTTTTCATTATTTTTTACCTTCGGTACTCCGTTCCCAAGAGAGCCTAAAAATTAACTACGCAATACAAAGGTGGTGTCAGATCGTGTTGGACCGTATTCAGTTCAGTTGGTGCTGTCCACTGGTATGTGTATGACACTAACGCGAAAGGCATCGTCGATTTATTTTTGCGTCAAAATAAGCCTGTCATGTTGTTGTTATTCTTGTTATTTTTCTTTATATTTTAGTTAACTTCATAATACTTATTTGCTATCTAGTTCCAGTATCACTAAACTATCAATCTTTCTACTAGATGTCTATCTTGTGATTTCTTTAAGCTTGATTCTGACAGTCTGGGAATTAGTCTCAAAAGATAGCCTAACGGGTCGTATCCAGCTTTTTAATCTAATGTCATAATGTATCTTACAATTAACTAACTAACTAACTTAAGATACAACAGACACGGCAATTTAGAATTTCCGTCGTGTATTAACATTTCCAATAGTAATTCGTAAATATTGTTCCACGGAATACAATACAATCATACTTACAACTCAAACATAATAATGAAAAACTAATTTAACAAATACTCGCAAACAAACACATACCTACAGTGGACCAATCTCACTACAGCTGACTATAGACTGGCCAGCGTTCAGCAGCGCGCATTAACTATATAGCAGTCACAGCAGCAGCCGCATCGCTAGCTGCAGTGCCTCAGCTGCTGCTGCTGCTTACATCTAATTATCCTGCATAACACCTGCTCCCCGTCATCAAATTCAATTGTCCAGAATTGAATACATACGCTCAAACAATGTACATGTAGCCTTGTAGTCCTTCAGAGCTAGACTGAGTTGGCAAACTTTTACAAAACTATTACAAGATACCTTGATATCACTAAATAATATCACTATACCCTAATCACTTAACCAATTAACATAATAACTAACTGTATTAATGTATAAACACTTTCAACAATATTATTACCCGGAACAATTTTGTATTCAAATCTAAAGATATAGCCAGATAACAGTGGCAAGTTTAAAGTTATTTGCTAAATGGCAGCATTAGTCTACGATTGGAGTGCGCAACAACTATAAATAGAATATCCTAGTAAAGTCTATAATAACGTGTACATTACCCTGATTACCAACGGAATCAATAATGTCCGAGCTGTAAGTACGATTATACAAGTTATTATATAATCACAGAATTAAAGTAACAATCAAAATTTGTTTACACGGCACATTACAAATGATGAAATCGGTCAATATTGGCAAAAGCCGCAAAAATGTCAAGTACTTTCATGTGACAGATCACATCAAGTGTTAAACGATCTTGTTATTATTAATGCCAAATTACATCTGCAATATGACTCAAAGGCAACATTAACAAATTTTTTCTGACACAAATGTACACAAAATTAGCAATAAACAAGTAATTGACCCCTACAAAAAATACGACACAAATCAGTAATTACCAAGTTTTAAACACTTTTGGTACGCATTACGTTAGACCAAAAACACAAAATAGATTAACTAATAATCAACATAATGCACCAACAAATTAACTAACTCTAAAACACTCAAATTCAAGTAATTAACAATAACTTGTTTTAAGTTTAAAAACACCTGATATGACACTTTACCAAAAGTTTAGTATAACAATAAACTTTAACAACACACCAGCAAAGTTTCAACACCAACATTATGTGGGCTTTCTAACTTGCATTTTTTAAACCATAAATCGGCCCAAAATGCAAAATACAATAAACATTTTGCTCATTAAATAAATAAATACACCTAGCCTCTGAAAATGTGATAACTCAAAATAAGTTTTTTTGATTAACTAACGCACTATGTCGTCAAAATTCGTCTTAAGATCATACAATACATCTGCCTAATTGAATAGTAAAACTCTACAAAACTTTGACTGCACGAAATTCAAGACTTTACACACAATACAGTGAAACAAAGCACTTTCACAATATCAATCCTCACTTGATGCTTCAAAGGCTTTCGATCGTGTAAATCATGTTAAACTGTTTGATAAACTGGTAGATCAAGGATTACCTGGTAATATTATTAAAGTTCTAATTGACTGGTATAAAAAAATCTCTGTTAGTGTTAAATGGAATAATTGTTTTTCTAAGAGTGTGCCTGTTAAAAGTGGCATTCGCCAAGATGGAATTTTATCACCAGTGTTATTTAACATATATGTAGACTCTCTTATTTTAGGCTTAAAATTTTCTGGTCTTGGTTGTCATATTCAAAATTTATATGTTGAATGTTTAGCATATGCAGATGATGTGTTATTATTATTTGGTTCTGTATGTCTATTGCAAAAAATGTTAAACATATGCTCCGATTGTGCAGATGAGTTAAATGTTCGTTCTAATGTCAAGAAATCTTGTTTATTAAATATTGGTAATACTTTTAACAAGAAGTTAGAGAACTTACAGTTGAATGGATTAGATATTTGTTGGTTTGATAAAATTAAATACCTTGGTATGCAGATTGTAAGTGGTAAATCACTTAAAGTTGACGTTTTAACTCGGATTCGTAAGTTTTATGCTTCGGCTAATGCACTATTCTGTAGTTCAAAATATGTTTGTGAGTTAACCCGTCTCTGTTTATGTGAGTCGTTTGTGTTACCAGTTTTTACCTATGGATGCTAGGGAGTTGATTTGTCTACAGATAACATAAATAGATTGAATGTTTGTTGGAATGATGTATATCAGAAAATTTTTGGATTTCATCGTTGGGAATCGGTTAAATATGTCCAGTTACATTGTGAGCGGTTAGATTTGGTGAGAATTGTTCAGTTACATAGGTTAAAGTTTTTAAATAGACTTTTTAATAGTAGGAATCAAGTGATTTGTCAGTGTTTATCATGGTGTCGGCGGAGCAATGGGTATAAAAAATTGTGCAACGAATATGACATTTTAGATTGTAGCCCATTGCGTTTTGATGTATTTGCTAAGTTTAAGTATGTGTGTAAAGGTTGATAAATTTGCTTTTATTATATTTTAAATTTTATTGGCTAGTTTATTTTATTTTATGTGCATGTATTTCTTTATTGACTTGAACATTTATCTGTCAGTCTATCTATATGTCTGCCTGCCTGTTTATTTGTCTGTCATTTTATTTGTACTACCTGAGTGGTGAATAAACGTATATATAAAGTAACCTCAGAACGAACGAAACAAATCAACTAGAACATTTATTAGAAAGCGTGACAATAACATATTGACTCAAAAAATTTTTTTAAAAACTGCGTTGCTTTGACTGCTCCGGCCAGAACGTCATGGCGTCAACGTAGGGACAATTTTTCATTTAAATTAATTCTTGCAATTTAGTTTAAACAACAAATAAAAATTCCTTAATTTTTGTTATTGCCAAACACATTGCGAAAACCACTGAGCGTGTCTATTTAACAATTTCCGCAAAATTTGGGTAAAGATGAGACAAATCGTTCAAGTTCGACGACGACTGCTTCTGATGCTTTGATGTTGTCGACGTCACCGTAAATTCTGTTGTACTGTTTGGTTCGCGATCGACACATCCCGACACATCCCCGCTCGTTTAGACCCGATTGGACGGCCCCGATAACAAGTACGATTGTAACGCTGTGGTGTTGACAATGGTGGTAGCGTCGACGACCAGCCCGACGTCACCGTTCCCACGAAACGACTGAACGTCTGGCTTGCTGCCAGACGAGTGCAATGTTTCGAAGAGTTACCATTTTTACCGTTATTGCAGTTCGCTTCTTCTGTACGCAACAGTGCAGTACGATATCGCGAGAGCGTGGCTCAGCGCCTTACGCCCCTGCCTGACGCGCGCAGTCAGCGTCACCTGCGATTGGCCGTGTCGCCCGCTTGTGTTGTACGAGTGGATTGATCAGGATCACGGCCCGGTCGCGTTTGTGGTCGTCGCGACGGTGCTGTGGGCGGTGATCTGGCGTTGTAAGTGTCGACGATGACGTGGACCTGCGACACTCGTCGTGCACGTCATCGCGTCGCCTGCAAATTGTTCTGCTGTAGGGTTGGCGTTGGTGCCGCTGTAAGGTGTCGGCGTTTCGTTGTTTCGGTGTATCAAGGTTGCAATTTTGAACCCGACACGCCCAATTGTTTCTGCCCCAATAGTATAAACTCGCGACAGTCGCGCCATATCGTATGACTAGTGTCGCTGTCAAAGTTTCGTTTGTTACGCATCCCCGTAGCATCGACGTGCATCGACAGATCGCGACCGAGCTGCCTGTGCCTCATCGACGCCTGGCTGGTGCTGTGAAGTTAGTTGAGTGCCTGAGCGGGCCGCCGAGAACGCATTAGACTTCCATGCAGAAAGCGTCGCTGTAGATTTGTGTAGATCGGTCGATATTCTAGAGATAAAGTGACGCAATAGGGACACAATACACTGTCATTTGACATAAACTTACAGTAAAAGCACACTCAATTATAAATGTCTAGAACGAGTCGACCGCTTTTACATATGCGCTAAAGCAAAATTTAAAAACGAAATTTCAACCAAAAGAAAGTACAAAACTGCACACAATGTAACATTAACTACATTCACAAAATCAAAAGTTCATACACTATTATTCTATTGTCACAGTAACAGTATTATATTGCAGTGTCCGAAAGCTGGATCAACCATATTAGGCCTACTCAATAAAACGACTTATGCATTATAATAACATGTAAAATGTATGTAAAATAAAATGTTTACTCCAAGCAAAAAAAACTGCAATGCGGCGTCTGGACTCTGGGCAATAAAATCAAGCTGATCTCGTCGCCATTTGCAACGTCTAGCGAGTTTTGCCTTTACCGACTCTAGACCCGAAGTCGTGGCTTAAGACTACTAATGGCTTATGGCGGCTAACGGCGGCTAGCCAGAGGTTACAGATACGCCACAATACCAGCCGCAAATTTTTTTTACAAAATTAATCAAAATACTGGTACTCGAAACTTGGGGTAATAAAGATAACTGAACTGTACCGAGCTTTAAGCAAATAAATGAGCCAATTTGCGTGTTAGTTTATCAACAGCAGTTCCGCAAAACGGCAGATAAAATTGGCTTTAAGTAATAACGCTGTAACATGCCACTTTTAATTAAAATACAGTACAGAAACATAGCAGATCTTAAGCCATAAAGTTATTAGTACCTAATGAAAAAAAACTACAGCGACTCGCTGCAAGAAAAAAATGTCTAGACTGGCCGTTGATAAATAGAACCTTATACCGTTGCATCGACCGTCGGCTCCACCGATCAGGCATAAACCTAAAAGTAATCAGACGCTAAAGTGGACAAGCTACCGGCGCTTGCGAGCACCGTTAAGCTTGAGTTACAATAACGACCGTTGACCCTGCACCTTTCCTCTCCATTTCATTTGTTTTCAATTACTTCCCTTTTTTCTGTTCCCATCCCCCTTTTTCGTACTTTTCTCCCGTTTTCTTCCCTTAGAAGTCGAACACTTAAAATCCCACTTGGGGGTTTGGGCATCACTGTGAGCTCTCCCAGCAGGGTCTGGCGCCAATTGTGTAACTATGACCCAGCAGAAACTGAATGAGGGTGGAGGGACCCGCGAGTTATAGCGTTTATTTTTTGCAGAGCAAAAACATGACATTTGATGTCACTAGATGCAGTTTTTGGAATGCCATATTGTTCCAAAATACGTTTTCAACTGCTGCTTTGCCTCATACCCCACTGGAGCAACTCACAGTGCTCCCAGATCTCTTGGCTCCACTGAGGGGCCCTTCACTTGAAAGTAAAGGGAACATAAAGAAAAAAAGAAAAAGACGAAAAAAGAAATGAGGAGAGACAAGAAAAAAGTAAGAAAAAAAGAGAGGGAAGCCGTAAATAATTTTTTTGCAAAGGGCTTAAAATTTAAAGTTATGCCACTCTCTGGGGTAAAGCCTCACTCAATATTGAATTTGGTGCATTATAGGTTTGCAACATATATAGGTTGCAACAATTTTAATCACTTTTATAAAAATCAACTAACCAGTTTAGTTTAAACATGTGCATGTGCATGTCTTGTTTGGAGATTTGGGAAACCTGGGTCCATTGTCTATGTCACTGAGCTTACGTGAAATGCTTCTATCAACCTACCTCCACTTCCAGCCTCAGTGTACGGTTTGTGCTATTTTTTACCATTTTAGCATTTTGAATGCAGTTGCTTTGCTTTTTCTGTTATCAGGTCAATCGCCAGACTGAGGAGAACAGAAATTCACAGCCGCATTCATGCCACAGAGTCTGTTTAAAACACTTTGTCAATGGTCGACCAACAGCAGATCATTCTGATCCTTAGCTAAAGTTGGGATATGATCACGTTTCTCAAAAACGGCGAACTTCGCCTAAACTGCGGTTCACACTTGTACCACAGAGACGCAGACGGAAACCCTCTACTACAGCAGTGGCAACGTGTTTTGCGAAGACCGGATCTCATAAGAGTGAAACTGTCGCTGGACCATCACACAGGCTTACTGCAAACCATTCATATTGTGCTGAATTATCTTGTACTGCTCGTGCTAAAAAAGGCAAAATCATTCAGGAGTTTCGGGAAAATTAGCAAAACAGGAAATGACAAATGTTGAACAAGTACATTCTTTGTCCAGTCCCAGTGTATTTTCTACTAAATTGGAAAGAAATGTTATAACACAAAAAAACCAGACGTATGCCAAAAGTTCACAGAAACTTATAAAGTTGGTTAGGCAGAACACTGGCTTACCAAACATGGCAATTTTAGAACGGAGCCATGACCTGTTAAAACCATAAGCTGTTCGTATGCGCTACTAAGATGGTGCAAAAAAGTCACAGTTGTTTTATAAACGGCGCCTTACAAGCACATCAAAAAAAACTGGAGGGAAGAGAAATTTGTCTGTAAAAGCTGAGCTAGTTCTTGTGCTAATGAATATACGGTTCGGTCTGACAAATGCTTTTCTTGCATACTTATTTGGCGTATCTGCTGCACGTTGCTCTTGTATTTTTAATAACTGGGTTAAGTTCATGGCACAACAGGTAAAAAGTCTGGTGTTGTGGCCTCCAAAAGACTTGTTGCGGAAAACAATATTTAGCACTTCGAAAGCCAAATATCCAAAGCTACGCTGTACACTTGATTGCAGTAAAACATTCATTTACAGACCTCGTGATCTGTACCTGCAGGCAACTGCTTGGTCAGATTACAAACATCACAACACCATCAGGGTGTTGTGATGTTTGTAAACAGTTTTGTTTGTAAACAGTCTCCGCTTCATCACTTGTGATCTATTGGCAGCACTAGCATCCCAAGCATTTGTCGAGCGCATGTTCTCTGTTTGCGAAATGCTTACTCAAGGTCGACGCAACCGGATGTCCTGCTCGCTGTATATGCGCGTCTGTTTGAAACTGAATAGTCGTGTGCTAGCCAGCCAAGTCAAGGACAAACAGCCATATGACATCAGTTTAAATTAATAATTAACTCCTATGCTTACACCGTAGGTCTACTGTGACTAATAATTTACTATAAGTTAAATTTTTACTCGCACAGGCGCAAATTGGTAAAGAAGGGGATTAGCCCAAAAATAAGGAGAAAAAATGCGCCCAATTTTAACTCAAGATTTGGGGAGATAAAAGGCACTGGTTGTAAATATATGGAATAATAATAGTTATGGTTTTAAAATTAATAAATGAAAAATTAAAACATTTTCAATCACTTAATAAACATATTGATCATCATACATTCGTTTAATATAAAGACGACAAGCACATAAACTCACAACACAATAAAGACTAGACAACTGACTATCAGATACCATGCTTTGACTTAGCACCACACCAAAAAAAATATTCAGATAACCATTGTGCAACAGATACCGCAAACACAAATTATAACAACACAGAGATATGCTATCGAATAATATCTGTCAATAACTACATAAAATTATGTAAAACTACACCAATGCACTTTTTATAGTGGAAAGACTTACAAACTGAGCTGTAAAAAACGATGACTAACAAGTTGATTAATCTGTGAAACTGTTCCGTTAAAATTATGTTGCTTAACATTTGCACAAAATTATTGATATTTTTTACAGTTTCACTTTATGATACACAACACAACCACTAGTTGGATTCTGCAGTTTTTATCGGAAGGGGGAGCAATTGTCCTTTTAAATAGTAGTGTAACGGTACAGTGTTGCACTTTCGATCTAGAAATCGTAGGTTTAAATCCCGGTCGGGTTGCAATCAAGTGGTTACTACTTAAATAGGTGACTGTTTGCAGATACATGTAGATAAACCATCTTGGAATATAGGCTGACTAACACCAAAATCAACTCAGTTTTCCATCGTTCCAGGTTAGGTAAATCGAGTACCGGCGTGTCTGGCTGGTGTAAGGCAGGCACGTTCATTTGTGTCGGTGGAAGCTATAACACTGTGTGATCCCCTATGGCAGGTGACGTTCCGTGTGATGGGTTTTCCATTAAAAGCTGTGTACCGCCTTAAACTTTTAGTACTTTAATTATTGCAGCCATTCCCGAAAACGACGCCATAGGATGCATCTTAGGCCTACTTCTAATAACTATACACATGTCAAGGTGCGACTTATTAAACGTCATTTTTGCAAAACAACACTCGACATCTGTGGTTTCAGAGGCCGGGGCTTCACCTCACTCGATCAGTGGCTTTTGTCCTTATACCCAGTGAGAAATAGGGGGAATTTTTTACAGAATGTAAGTTACATAGATTAGAAAATATATTTCACTAAGCAATCAACACCCTTAACAAGGAGTCCAAAGAGGGGGGTTTAAACCCGAAAGTGGGGGGACTTGAGCCTCAAACTTGGGGGTGAACGTGTGTCCAATTTTGACTCCATAATTGGGGAAATAGAAGCCACTGACACTCCTGAGTCCTGACCCCCTCCCGACCAGGGGCTCTGGTCTCCGCTAGTTTTACGTCTTTTTGATGCACACGACAACTGAGTATAAAGGTCGACATTTGTCCTACAAACACAAAAAAAACATTATTGCTTTCTTTTACCCTGGCTCTACTTCCACGGTGCTTCTAGCTTCAGCATTCCAAGCGCCGCCTATCCCTACAGTGCATAACCTTACCGGGTAAGACATAAGCGATTAGGCGCAGTCCAGTAAGCTTAAACGCGATTGAAATAAGCGATTAACGTCAATGTTAATTTTGATTCAAGTATTCGATAACGATAAAAAATTAATCGCATTACGCATTTTTTCTGAATATAAAAGTCAAAAAACAGGGCTAGAAGCTAATTCTGCGCGTGCGATCTCACAGTTGTTTCGTTTGACCCTTCCCATAGCTCAGTGCGTTTCGTAAGATGCCGAATCTGCTTATCATCGCTCAGTCACGGGGAATGTAGAATCTCCAGGGTCAACGCTGGTTAGTGCTAGAACGAGATCGGCTGTATTGTGTAAGAGCCAGCAAAATTGCTTGAATGAGATTGAGTCCTGTGATTGACGCCGTTCTTATGACAAATGAGCCAATTTGCTCATGTTAATTTTCAATGATGCTAAATCACCTGTTGCTGTTTTAATTTCTACATACTTAAGCTGCCCAAAATCTTCGTCGTTTTCATACACAACAGCACAAGTATTGACCTCTGCACATTCTGCAGGTTGGGGCCAAAATGACTCGCAGACAATTTCACTAACTTTAACATCATATTTTCTGAGTTTGTTTGCATGAATTAGTTGGGTGACACCATCTGTCTCCACTAGGTAACTGTAATCGCCTTGTTTACGTACGATTTTAGCTGGTGCACGCCAACGACTCCATAATCGGCTAGTAGTGAAATCTGGTAATAGAATCATTACAGACTCAACCGGAGAAAACTCCTTATGTCTAGAGCGCAAGTTGTAATGTTTAACCCATTTATTTTGCTCGCGCTGCAGGTGGGAAGCTGCAAACTCATCTGCTGCAACCAGTTTATCACGTAATTCCTGCAGGTACTGAACTACTGGTTTATTCAAATTTGGTGGGAGAGCAATGTCACCCATCCAAGTACTCTTAAGTATGGCACACGGGCCTCTAGTAGCATAGCCAAAAGCTAGCTGCCATGGTGAAACACCAGTGGATGTTCCCGGGATTTCTCTCATAACCCATAGTATGTAATCCAAAAACTTGTGCCAAGATTTTTGGTGATCAAAAGCAACTTTGTGAATGGCTTCTTTAATCGTGCCGATAGTACGTTCTGCCAAAGTGTTGCCTTCACTATGGCCAGGAGTAATGAAAATCGGCGAACAACCCATCTTCTCTAGTAATATCTCGGTTAAATGTGCAGTATTGTAAGATGCATTATCCATCGTGACAAACTGACTAATACCAAAGATCATTCAAATTTTCATTAGACAATCACATATGGTTTGTGCATTTACTGCACGCAAAGCAATAGCAATTTGCCAACGGGAGTAAGCATCACAAGCGACAAAACAATAGTTGTACTCTACACGCTGGTTGGGAAACAAAGGGCCTGCCACCTCACACCACCAATGGTTGAATGGAGTCGACCCTCTTTCTACATTCTTGATCGGCACACGGTCAAAGCAAGTCATGCGTGCACGACGAACACATCTATCGCAACGTGACACACTGGTCTTTGTATCCCGTGCCAAAGTAGGCCACCAAAAACTGTAGCGAAGACGCTTTGCCGTGGATTTGTAACCCATGTGCGCACCAAACGTCTCATGAGCCAAATCAATAGCCTGCTGTCTACGATTTTCTGGAAGCACCAACTGCTCCACCGTCTGACCTGCGACCAAGTCAACTCTATGAACGACACCATTCTTGAAATAAAACCGTCCTTTATTTTTCTTAGCCAGTGAAAAACAACCAAGCAACGTCTCGTCAGTCAACTGCTCAGATCTTAACTTTGCTGCATCAGCATTGTCAGGAACATCAGTCACCGATCCAACTGGACACAAAGTTTTAGAATCAGAAGCCATCGAACCATCAGTAACATCAACAATCCGAAGGGTAGAATCATCATGACGAGCCGTCTCCTCGTCACTATCGGTCTGACTATTGTCTTTATCCTGGCCCCCAAGTCTATCATCAACAACACCAACCTCGTCATTACCATCAATATCATTACTGTCACTGTCTGAGAGACTCACAACATTACATCGTGGCTCAACGTCAACCTGAGGCATCAACTTGCTCACGACATCAGCTGTCAGAATCAATGCACTATTCGCATCTGCACACACGGCACATACGAATGATACAACACAGTCAAGATGATTAGCAGAAGCAATGTTCAAACGCACAAGTGGAACCGAAATGGACTCACCAATCACACCTTTAATCTTCACAAAACCAAACTCAACTGGCTTAAGTTTTTAAAGCAAAAATCAAAAAGTATAAGCACGAACTAATGTATTAGCTTAGACATTTAATTTGTTCTCAGTAGCCATATATAAATGTCTAAGCTAATGCATAATGTTCGTGCTTATACTTTTTGATTTTTGCCTTTTTACATCAGCGCTTATACAACATTAAATGAATTGCTTGCAGTTTTTTATATATAATATTTGCGGTTTTATTACAATTTGAAAGGTCACTGAACAGTAACTTTGTACACAACAACAACAACAACTACAACTACTACTGCCTCCACCGTCTAAGATTTTGCAACAGTAAACGAGTTATGAGCCATAGATGAAATTCAAAATGGCGGCCGCCGCCATCTTAAATTTATTATTTTTGTCCATTTTGATCAAATGGTCTATTTCCGGTAGCAGCCGTCTACATTAATGCAAAATTTCATTTATCTACGCCAATCGGCGGCCAAGTTATTACTGTCTGTGCAAAAATCCAAGATGGCGGCCTTTTGGAGTCATGTGACGTCATCGGTCACGTGACCATTCGACTCGGCACATGTGGTTTCTTATTGGTGGTCCATTAAAACCAAGCGTCTATCTTGCATCGTTACGGAGATATAGCGCCTCAAAGATAATGGGGTCACGAGTTTGACCTTTTAAGGTCACGTGACTTCATCGGTCACGTGACCATTCGACTCGGCATATGTG
>Ga0209367_1004814_pt1 | contig 18731 bp, 8 predicted proteins | sample WorMetLIZISLAND2_FD_187412 | JGI IMG/M metagenome (GOLD analysis project Ga0209367, IMG submission 187412) | Marine gutless worms symbiont microbial communities from Max Planck institute for Marine Microbiology, Germany - Olavius geniculatus... ... | reverse complement strand
CTACTACACTGTATCTCAACAAAAAACACCAAGCCAATTTTACTTTTTGAATAGCTCCATGAAACATTGGCCGACATTAAAAAACAATTTTGGCGTGCAACATCACGAAAACACTTGACGTAAATGACTACATGTAGAGTTTGCCCACCTCACCTTAATACTGTCGCTACACTATCTGGTAAAAACAGCGAGTGGGCCGCCGTTATTGAGCGTGGTGTTGGCGAATGGCGTCAACGTCTACCGCTTACATGTTATAATGAAAATGTTGTGACGTGACACGTGTGACTTTTTGGTATATAGGCCTAATAACTGTTTCTCGTGTTTGTCGCCATTTAGCTAATCATTTCTGAGCTGACGCCTGTGCTTCGTAGAGTGAATTCATTGTTGTAAACGGCCAAATGACGATTTCTGAATTTCACAAGGTAGCGTGGTGACAGTATTAAGTTGAGGTGGGCAAAACTATAGACCGGATGTAAACGACGATATAGAAAAGTTTTGAGACGCTGCGTGAAGACTGAGAGTTACGCTGCAGTTAGTAGCATCTTCATACCTTTCGATCATAATGACTAATGGATTTATCTTCATACTTTGCAGATTACATAGGCGTACATGGCCGGTCCGTGTAAATATTTACAATGCAAATACTGCATGGTCATCGACATACCATCGACCCTAGATGCGAATCATTACAACATGACAGGTTCTCTGGCTGTCACGTGAACGGTTAATCACGTCTAACGAGTGGGTGCAAATGATACACGCTGTCAGCTCAGCTGCATGAGTTGGCTGAAAATTGAGTCCATCCGCGAATCGCTAATAACTTGTTAGCTCGTTAAACCCAAATACCATTACGCCGACTTTCACCGAAACTTCCCCGCGTGGAAAGTCGTGGACACAAATCTTGAAAGTCGGTGACGTGATTTGTGTACATGGCCGGTCCGAAAAGTATTAGCCTTGCTTAAGTGAATGAGATCAGGAGTTCTACAAAGAGACCGCCCCTAAGATGAACACTGTGTCGACTCAGTGGCGTATTTAAACAAGAAGCCCAGCTGTCGCTAGGACAGCTGACCGTACTGGTTGTCAGTGACCTTCAAGGTCATCCGAGGTCAATGATCTGCATCTCATTTGAAAGGGCGTTCTCTGCGACAGTAGGACTTTGTTGTCGTTAATGAGATTAACCTGCAAAGTTTCTGGGCAGCGTTCGCGTGTGACTCATCAGGGCCGAACTACTAGTATATATCAGCCGTGTGCATGCTTGAGCATTTCGACTTTGGAGTCAACTTGTGTTTTAGTCATAGCCTGCTGACTTTGAACAGTATCAAATACTGCAGTATACGTACAGTAGGCCTATAGACACGCAGTTGTTTATGCTATGAGTCACAAACGGCTTTTGACTACGCTTGACTATACAGAGTGTTACAAAAAAAGTTTGACACCAAGTGAAGCATTAGCCGATTTTCACAAAATATTTTTACAGTAAAGTGATGATTAAAAACCTCGTCTACACCGCAATAAACTCCAGATTAAGCCCATTTCCACTTTCAAAGGATATTAGATAACTTCTACTGCAACACGTTTGGACCATGCAAAATGCATCTGTTCTAAGAGAATCCGCACGAGGCACAACAAAACGGATTGTTTTCACTGCATGCGCACAAGTTGCCAATTATCTCAGATTCCTGTCGGCTTCACCAATTAACGTGATAAGAGCTTTTTGTATATCATCTACATCAGACATCAGCCTGTCTGAAAAGCTCAATACACTGAATCCGTGTATGGCATGGCGAGTGATCAGGGGCAGCTCGATAATCTGAAGGTTCGATAGTCCGAAAGTTTTAGGGTTCTTAACGTAACACCTCTACAGACGTCGACTAAATTTTAATTAAAAGTAGGGCGAGGGCTAAGGTTGGATTAGTGAAAATGCACGTTGCAATAGGCTATGCACTTTCGGGCTATAAAAGCTTCGAATCATAGACACGCAATCGAGTGATCGGACTCACGTGGGAATCGCGCTGTAGAAGTAAAGGTTCCTCGTCGTTGATCGTTTGCCTGGTCAGTATCATTGCGTCACGTTCCTGCTGGATATACAGCCTGGCAGCTTCCTGTGTGACAACAGGCAGTCAGCCTACACCGTTACGATCAACGCAAACACGGAACAACGCGCACACTATGCGAACTAACATTCATCGCCATGTATACACATAAACCGTGTCTGAATAAAAACGTGCTACTACCCAATATGAATTCATTGTTGCAAATAGCCAAACTAAGACTTCTGCATTTCACAAGATAACGTAACGACAGTATTAAAATAAGATGGGCAAAACTATAGCCGTTTGCATCAAGTTTCTTCCTGATGTTGCATGACAAAGATTATTAAAATCGGCCAATGTTTCACGAAGCTATTCAAAAAAATAAAAGTGGCTCGTTTTTCGAGACACGATGTACATGCAACCGATTTACAGCCAAACGTTTGTCGGTGCTGCCAAAATTAAAGCAGTTTTTGTGCGGTCGTCCTAATGGGCCGCATTACCGGTGTTGCTCGTCCGTCCGTCCCGTACGTTCTAAAAAAACTAGAAAACTGAAAACCAAAATAATGTTCAGAAAACACAGAATCTGTCCAATACCTCTCCTGCCTAGCAAAGGTGCACGAAGATATTGGTGCTACGAATAATTTGGAATACGCAACAAAGTAAATAAAGTGTTCTACTGCACGCGCGATGTTTTTTTTATCTCGGATTCATGCAGCTTCGTGAACGGCAAGTTGTTGTCCGAAATAAACCCATTATGTATCCAAATAAAATCCGAAAATATAAAATTCAGAATATATCCGAATAAAAACAAACTATATAAACGTTTAGAACGTTCACAATGTAAAGACAAAGTCATAATGCCGACTTCAGATGCGGTGAGACACTGAAAAAAGTGATCGCATTAAAACTCACTCTGACGGCTTCGAGCGTGAGAAACTGGATCCCGGTAGATGTCGCGTCGAGCTGGCACGGTCGCGCCAAATCGAACGCACCCGAACGAACGAAGCGACTCGCGGCCGGGTAGAGACCGGATACGAAGTCCAGAGCAGTCGTGTACGAGTTGACGACACCCACAGCACGACACAGCACCTCATCGCACCTGCCGAACGATGACGTCATCATAGCTGACAGTCGCTCCGGCTCTAGCGGCGCAGAATTTTGAGGAAGAGGAGGAGGAACGTCGTCTGAAGAAATATCATCTTCATCTTCGAGTGCCGGAGTCTCTTGGTCGTCTTCTAGCACCGCTTCTGTCATCTCATCCGCGCCGTCTTCACAGTAATCAATTAATTAGAAAATAATTAATTAGCTGATTAATTGCCGTGTCAGCTAATTCTAAATCCCACGAAGTAAGTTTTGGTTAATTGGCTGACAATTAAGGTCACTTAGTTTGTTATAAATTTTACTAGGCCCCGTTGTACCACTGTACTGTGACATAATAACTTACTTCATTACACACGTTAGATTGTATATTGATAATCTTGATTCACCAACACAATGTGGTAGAAAACAAAACAAAAATATGTAAAACTAGGCTATAGCATATCACAGACACACATAACCTTAACTATAACAGTATTCTAACAGCTTAGCGTACAGCGTTGAAGTTCAAGTTTGTTTACAAATTTCTGAAATTTACACGGAATTATCTCGCTAGGTAACTTAAATTTGAAATACATGCAGCAATCTCCTATTATATCAGTATTACAGTATTATATTCACTCAAAAGCTATTATACTCCCGTCACCTCTGCCGTTGTAATCTGATATCTATTGCGTAATAAGTGGTTCAAAATACTAACTCTAATTCTGTTACTTTTCCCAATTGCTAATTCTAATTAATTACTCTAAATGAAAATTTATTATTACCTAGTACTGACGTTACTGTGTCGTCGTTTGGGCAACTGTCTGGAACGGCGACGTCGGGATCTTCGCTGGCGACGTGTGAAGAAGCTTTGTGGAAGGCGTTAACTTTTTGGCAACGTCCATCCTCTGATACGACAAGAAAGGACGAAGAAATGACATTATCTGGCTGTTCGCAGCTGTCGGCGTCGGTCCGTGGTTTGGCGGCAGGAGACAAAGAACCCGACACACAATCACAGCCGTAGGTCGTCGGAGGATGTTGTTTAAAGCGGTCATCGCTGGCGGTGGTAAAGTTGTGCCAGCTGGTGCGTTCCGCCGTCTGGTGATGTCTGTGTCTGTCCGAGCGGCGAACAGGCAGCGAGAAATAACCCACATCGTCACCCGCGGTGGAATCCGTCACGTCGACGCCGGCGTCGAAGCTCTGGTGTCCGTCTCCGTCTACCTCGCTATACGAACGAATCGGTGAACAACTGTTCACCACAACATCCGGGATCACGCGTTCTTCGGCGGTTTCGCTCCAGTTCCGCTCGTCGATCTCGTTTTCGTCGTCGCACTTCGCGGTGACCGAAACATCCGGTTGTTCTCGACAGCAGGGTGATGTCGACAGTTCTGATTCTGGTCGTAGGGCGAAGTGGTCGTTGTCGTCCGCGCTCCGTTCCCGCTCAGCTGCGTCGTCGCTATGGTCGGCGGAGCTCAGTAGCAAGGCGACCTTCAGTTCGGCGACTGACCTGCCGCTGAGCGCCGCCTCGTCAGAGTTTTCAGCCGGCGACTTCCAACACCTATAATGTAGTATTATTATTATCATTGTTATTCAATTGTATACACAAAAAATAAACTATAAAAGTAGACAAACTTTTCAAATAATAATATACAGATTAAAACACTTCGACATTTGTATGACCTTTACGTATAGTTCTTTTGAGCTAATTTCAACACTGCAAATACTCAACGTTAATCAGTGTACGCTGACATTATTGTATAGCAGGCTTAACAGAAACAGACTATAACGCATTTACGGCAAATTACGTATTAATACATTACATTTATAGTACATTATGTGAATATGATGTGAGTCTAACCTGGTAATGGAACCGAAGTCTTCAGAAGCGGCTCGGAGATGACGCGCTTTCATGACGGCGCTAGTTGTTTTACACGGCGGCCGAGGACGCTGATGATAACGGCGCTGATAGGACCTTCAATCAATCGAATCGAACGATCAATCAATCGTTTATTTATTTTCTGTCCAATGCTGAGTGTCCGTGCGTGCGTGCGTCCGTCCTACTTTTCTTATTCTTAAGTTATCTTCCTTCCACCTTCCTTTTTCCTTCCCCTTCTTCTTCCCCTTTCCCTTCCCCTTCTGTTTCTCTTTCCCCTTTTCCATCTTCCTTCTCCTTTACTTTACCTTCCCTTCCCCCTTCCCTTCTCTCTTTCTCTTCCTCTTTTCCTTTCCCTATCCCTTTCCTTTTTTCCCCTCCCCCTTTCCCTTTTCCTTCCCTTTCTATTTCCCTTCCCCTTCCCCACCTATGTGAAATTTAGGAAAAAATCTTTGAAATGTAATTGAAACAGCAGTATATTAGTACTCTTAAAAACGGGTTAACTTGCAAAACTAATGAAATCAGTGGCAAACTGTTCCACACATTAACGATTATACCAAAAAAGTTTACTCTGACTTCGCAACATGTTGGTGAAGCAAAGTTTAGAAAGTTCGGCTCAGGATCAAGAGATCCTGGGTTCGACTCCCGGTCAGGTCGCTATCAAATAGTTTCTAACTGGATGGGTGACTGTCTGGGTACAAATGAATCATCTCGGTCAACTCAGCCTTTCATCCCTTCGGGGTAGCCTGCTGGACTTAAATTGAGGCGGGCGCGTTTACCTGTGTCGGGTGGCAGGTACACTGTGATCCCATATGGCAGGCGACGCTCCGTACCATTAACCTAGATTCCCACTAAAAGCTATACACATCCGTAAACGTTTTAAAGGTTTTATTTATATTTACGCATCTCGGTATTTACCTTGGCGTAACGACAACATCATCGGTTCGACACAGTTGCCTATGACGCTGGTATTTCTGGTGCTGCTGTGACTCGAAGCTGGCGACGTAAGCTCTCACGTTGGGGCTACGCAGCGAAAATTCACCGTTGTCATCATCATCGTTGGAATCTACGTCCACGCACGGCTGAAGCGTTAACTCACCGAACTCGCTGCTGCTGAGCCCCTGCAGCTTCTCACACGATGATGTTGCCGCCATGATCCCTATACCAGTTCTGGTCTTCGTTGTTTGTGCTCAGCTAATGTAAAGTTCTCTGCAGAAGTGTTACGTTCGTGACTCAGATCGGCAGGAGATGAGCGCTCTGCAAGGCCAGGAAAACAACACCGTGCAATAAGTTCAACTGTCCATGCAACATGATTAATTAATTAACATGATTAAACATTAGGCCAGAGCTTGTTTTTAGAGATTTCAAGTTCGTCAAAAGATAAGACCTGTTCGAAATTTTAATTTTTTCTCTAAATTTGCGCCACCACTAACACGTCTCTCCACGGCTACCGAGCATTCCCTGTCACTGCAGCAAAAACTTCCGACAGTCAGAAGTGACGTCTTCAAATTGCTCGCAAACAGTTAAGACTAAACTTAAGACTCATTTGTTCTCATCGTCTTTTCCACTATTGACTGTAAAGTGACTGCAGTGCCATTAGCATTTTTCACTCTAAATTTTATTGTATTGTATTGCGTTCGTATCGTATGTACAGAGCGAACGAACCGGTAGTTCATTGTAGCACAATGTACGCGTTGTAACTCGTCAGTTCTCGTGCAAATGCGGATATTGTTCGCAGCAAGAAAAGCGGCACAATTGTAAACACATCCGTGTTTGCCGAAGGCGGCATAGCATGGGCGATGACAATAGGCCGATATATGGGCCTACGTTATCAGCAGCTGATTTCTCTTTTTCCGCTGTTCTCCTCACGCCACGCCCGCCAGCGGTCGGTCATTTGACGGCGCGTAAACTCGTTGAACAGTGCCGAGACTCACGTCTTGATAAGTGCACGCAGCAACAAAAGCACGTCGTGACAGCCATTCCGGTTTTAGTCGTTCTTAACTTAGGCCTACGTGACTGAGGCACGCATTCGTGTATGCTTTCTAGTTGCCAGTGGAACATAATTCAGAAACTATTTATCTCCATTCTGCTTCGTATTGTGCTGCAGCTTCAGTTGTACTCCGGAATTACTTACTGTAAAACTCGTCGTCAACTAAATTTTTTTCAGACTTTTTGTTGGGTGGTTTTAGATCTGTCTAATTTCTATATTTCAGTATAATTTATGAGCCTCGCAATGTCCACTGCAGTGTTTGCAAATGTTGTCACTGCTTCAGCATGTTTCGATGGCAAAGCCAGTCCGATCTGTCTTCTTCTCTGCCAGTCCATCACACACACGCCGAAAATTGTATTTTTACTTTACACAGTTTAGAAAAGTGGCCATCCCAATATAATACTAACCAACCTCGACGCATGAAGAAACTTATTGTTAATCGCTGACGCACTATGCCAAATAGCCACCCCTGCTGACACACTGACCGTGTATGTTAATTGCACGAGCCACTTAGGCCTACTGGGGGTTACGGGCACGGACAACATTGTCGGCGTCGCAAATTACCGTATAATCGTCGCTGTAGGTGGCCAAATATTTGGCAAAGAATGCATCTTCCTACAGCATCTGATCTACGGATATGTTATCAAACGGTTTCCAATCTTTATTTTTGTCTAGAATAACACCTGACGGAAAACGGTATTGTCCGTTCAACTTCAAGCGATTGCCAAGACACAGTCAAGCAACTCGACAGCGTGCAGTTGCCAAAGATCCCCTTTTGCATTTCTACGTGATTTGCTTATCATAAATTCACAATCGTACGGACAACAGTCAGTAAAACTACGAAGATTATATCTGCCGTGAAAGTTCACGGCAGATAGCGATAATCAACTACTTATTTTCCGTGAATTTTTACGGAAGCATCTTTTCGCTTTTCGGCTATATGTCGTGAAAATTCATGTATTGAAACATATACATTATTATATAGCTAAGGAAATAAACGATTAAGCACACAATTAATTATTTACGTGTTACAGCTATGCTGGTGCGTCTGTTTGTATGTTAGTTAGTTTAAACCAAATGGGAATTTTAATGATGTTTTGTTGCAAATTGTCTGCCGCGAGCGCAAGTTTAGCAGTCAAAGAATTTTGCAAATCGGTTAATGTGGGGCAAAAATATAGACAGACTCATTGCGTACAGTTTATAGGCCTATAGGCCTACATTTTAGAAATATAAGATCACGGTCACGCTTTGAGACATGAGCTGAAAACTCATGGCCGCTTACCAGTGATGTGGTCAGTTACATAGGTCTACACTACAGGCTACAGCAGTTGCTAATTTGGTATTATTGTCTGCATAATCTGATAATACTGTACTAAATAGCAGCAGATAATAATATTTATTTTCTGTAAATTTTCACGGCAGATAACACCTTGCGTAAAACTATTAGTAGACTTAGTTAGGCTAAGTGGTTTTGCAAGAACTGCTAAACAAAACAGATTGGTTTAGTGGTAGCATCGTTTGGCGCAGCATATAGGGTATGAAGTTGCGCCGAGCCACGTTAGTACTGAGATGGGTGAGTCAGTCTGTTACCTCCTCAGGTATGCCTTTTAGGCTTTTAGTACATTGTATTAACCAAGCCAGACAGGCCAACACGGCCTGGAAAGGCAACGTGAGTGCGGGCAACCGCTAGCGGCGCTAGGAAAGAAACAACGAAAACTTTCATATACAGGGGATGTGGGTAAAATGCGTCTGGTGCGTCTCGTGCAATTAAGATCGGAATAAACATCATCTCCAGCCATTTCAGCGCAATTTACTCTTAAAAACAGAAATGTGAGCCACAGCCTAAAATTGCCAAAAAAATCACTAAAATCCCTATTTTGGAGTTCAAGGTCGTTCAAGGTCGTTCAAGGTCGATGATTTTGGTGTCAATCAAAAGGGTCTTCCTATTAGTGATTAACAGCAACTTTGGCCTTATCTCGCACCGTTTCTGAGATACAACGACTTATTAACTCAACATCGCCAATTTTTCGTACTCCCTTTCATTTAACGCCCTTGGTCGTAGTGATTCCTTTCGACTTTCTGGAAAAGCTTTACTGATCCTGAAACTAGAGTCTTTGAGGCAGCCCATTCGATCGTAATCCCAGTTGTAACGTTTTGGCACAATAAAGCAGCGTGACGGACGTCCCGGCGACAGCTAAGACGCGCAAAAATCTAGGCTACCGTTATGCAAATTGAAAATATTTTTGTTATAGGCCTATTATGACACGCAAAGTTAGACAACTTCGTCAAACGCGGCGCTTTTCAGTTTTATTCATACTTTGACTTACATTCGTTAACTGACTGAACAATATTCAATAGACAGAATGATAATAAACCTACCCTGATCGCGTCACTATATGAATGACCACATTACACGATCGTTTAGGTAGGAAACTATGTCATTACACGTTCAGCTACCAGCCATCAACGAGGGGCTGGGTAGGTAAGTATGTGGAATGCAGACATAGCCTATATGTAATACAGGTTGCTGTCATCTCACCTGTAACAGGTGTTTACTCTCGCTCGCCTGCTGATGCAGCCGCAGTGTGTCGGTATGTAGGTCTAGTCGCCGCTGTCGTCATTACAGTATGTACCGCATCCAGTTTTTTAACCATCAACGCCAAAATACGCTTACGATATAGCGCCGCATACACTCAGTTCAGACGATATTTCGACTGTTTGCTGCTATACTGTACTTCGAACGTATATCCTCCTGTGTCCAGTGTGTCGGCCTATACGTGCGTCGTATGTAGGCTTGCGTGCAATTGTTGTGAGACAGTGATGCGTAATGACGGGCAAGGTTTACTGCTCTGCATGAGGTGGTGAATCATTGGCTGCATTGGCTGGCTGTTGCCCCCGGCTCTGCGCAAGCTTGCTACGCGCATCGGCCGGATACCGACTAGGCATGGGTGGATATCACAGTTTCAGTTACCGATACGATATCTCATCGATATCTCGCAAGCAAGTAGAAGTAAGTAAGTAAAGCGTCGTTTTATGTAGCGCATCAACGCCAGAACAGTGCCGAATGCGTTGTTCACATTGATGCTCTGAAAACTACGAAAAAGTTGCATACACATATCAACCATGCATGATGTGTTTTTTTATCAAAGCGTAACAAAATTAGCAAGACAGGAAAAAATAGGAACGTTAAAAAGGTTAGAAGTTGCATATAACTCTTCATAGAAAACCATCTCTGAGCTACGGAGCGTCATCTGCCACATAGAATCACACTCACCCGACACAGGTAAATGCGTTTCGCCTTAACCGGTACTTAATTTATTTACCCCGGAGGGATGAAAGGCTGAGTTAACAGTGGTGTTTGTCATTATGCCGAGATGCTTTACTTGTCTGTTGTAAGAGACAGACAATCAGGCAAAACCGTCAAAACATTATCGCGATGTATAACAATATCGATATTTTAACTTGACGATACGATACGGCAGAATATCGATATCGAAAGGGTATATCGGTACTACGATTATATCAACCCACGCAGCCCTACTGACGAGCCATGCTTAGGCCGAGCGACCACCAAGCTCGTCAGTGAACAAGCTCGCCTGTGATTAGTTTATTATTGGTTTTATGTCGAGAATTCGTCCATCATCTGACGCCTGGTTTCGGCTGAGTTTAGTGCAATTTTAGTGCTCATGGGCAGGGAAGAATCACGGCTGGACTTGGACTGGCATCCGGACTCAACTCAATTACCCCGAAATGCGACTTCTGTCGGCGTGGGTGGGCAGCGTGCGCTGCGCATGACATCATCCGTGACGAGTATTTACTCTGAATGACGGCTCTGCTCTGTGGTCTTTAACGTACTCGACGTAAAGCATTTATAAACGTGGGTCAATAGGTCCGGGGTTTTCCATTTTTGGCTTGGCTTCCGATTTGTCCCGTTCCTAGGTTTTGAATTCTACTGTCAGTGAGAACTTACGTCGCAAATGCAAAACAAGGTAAAATGACTAAAACACCGCAGTATCATTGATTTTTGTAAGAAATTTGTATTTTTCTCATCATCGCTTTGTGGAAGATAAACGGCGTTAGGTTTTGCACCATTGTTATCTTCTCCTAGAGTCTTTACGTACGTTCACAGATCTTTCAATACAACTACCCGATTGCTTTTATTGACTGTTTGCATTAATAATAGTTTTCGTTATCTGTTTTATCGTAGCTATATAGCCCTGATTTGATTTTACACGTTAACTTTATTACGAAGAGTCAGCGACTACAAAAAGACTTTGCATTGGATAATGGCAGGCAAGCGGTAAGCAAACTAAAATTATTTTAACGAAACTAAAATTAGGCCAGTAGATTGAAACAAGTGCCGGTATTTAAAAAAACTAAAGTAACGGTAAGTTATAACAGAAAGACTGGAGCACAAGACATGCGTGTCGCTGTCGGTGGGCCTATTATGTTCTGTGTGAATATACGAACTATTCAGCTAAATATGAACTGTATGAACTGTAAATAGTTAAGTTTTTCTTTTATTTTATATTTGTTTGCTACCTTTCATGATGAATAAAGATGCATATGAAAAACTTTTAAAAGAATACTGACAAGAAAATCATGCGCCTCTGATTCGTTCGCGACACATGGTGCTATATAAATGTGTTTTGAATGATTGACTGATTGAACTAAAACAAAAAAAAATAAAGATAAAGCGACAGAAAAAAACGTATAGTAGTAGGCCTGTGAAATTTATGTAGTCAGTCCAGATATGAATTAGGCCTATAGCCTATTCAGTTATTTTATGAGTAAAGCCTATAGGCCTACTAGCCTATAACACATCGCTTTGGTACGAAATGGTCTTTTTATGTGCTGGTGTGCCGTTGAGAACTAGGCTACTCACTCATTTGCGTAGGCTCTTGCCCTATATATGATTTATTATTTATGTGCCATTATTAGGCCTATATTATCACGCATATTAAGTAAAGTTGAATATAAGCATGAACACACATTCACAAAAGTCGCCGTCGCCGCAATAACTGCTGACACAATATTTCTTTGTCACGTCGTCACCTTTCATGCGTTCGAACTGCACGTATTTGATCACTGTTGGTTGTTATGTCTTCTTTGTGTCACATGCTTTCACAATCGCACAGTTCACCTAACAATTCAGTTGTGCATATCGTCTGCAGATCTTCTGCAAAGAGATCTTCTTTGAAGAATGACAGACGAGAACATTCAGCTAGTAACTGAAAACATTTCACTGTATTTATTTTATTTGCAGTTAGTTGTAAATAATGAATTCTGCTGCACCGGCACTACACACTATTTCAAACAAGAAAAGCCCTGCTAACGCAAGGGGGACGCGCAACAGCGGTGCACCGTCGTACGCTAGTGATCCGTAGTCTTCATCCGTAGATCTCATCCGTACGGCTTTTGGCTACAGTTCAAAGAAAGCCCACTACAACAAAATTAGTCGCCAAAAGGCGCCAGACGACCTGCGGCTAAATATGTATAGTGTTTTACTTGTACTCACCAGAGAGCGCCACCTATCTCGCTCTGCCAACGCCGTATCGCTAAAAAATTAATAAAAACCCTTATTTTGGCGTTTAAGGTCATCCAATGTCATTGAATTCCGCGGCAATCGAAAGCCAGTATACGACTTTCTATTAGTGATTAATAGTAACCTAGGCCTTGTCTCGCACCGTTATTGAGATACAGCGAATTATTAGCTAAAAATCACAATTTTTCACACACCCCTCTTATTTATAAAGGGGTGACCCTTTTCGAATTTATGGAAAAGCTTTACAGTTCCTGAAACTAGAGTCTTCCAGGCAGCCGACGGTGAAGATTTGGTGATTCTAGCTTGCACTGTTTTTGACTGATCCACCCGTGTGACGGATGGACAGACGGACGGACGGATGGACGGACGGACAGACAGAATTGCGATGGCTAAGACGCGCTACAGCAGTAGCTGCTGTTGCGCGTAAAAACTACAGTATGTACCTACACAATAACGATCATGCAAAACTTTTTTCTCTGACATTTTATTGTAGATAAATAAAAGCACAAAAGGCTACATGAACATTCTATTGCTGCCTTTTGAGCTCGAGGCATAGCTTTATATTAGGCCTATGCCATCATAGAATAATGCAGAAACAAAAACAAAATACAATATCAAGAACTCTCTCTCGGTTAACTACGAGTACACATTATAAACGTATGTGCAATTATAACTATGTCCACGTGAATTTGCAAGTTTTAGTATGTTAACGACAACAGCCAACCAGTAAGCATTTTGAATATCGATGGCTTCGTGTTGCCAGTAGATAATTGGGCGAGCAAGACGTGAGCAACAGTCAAGAAAACAATGACACACTCGAATAAGGCACAGTAGCACAATTGTATAGCAGCATGCTGGTATACATCAACAACCACATATTCTTTGCATAGACATACACGTTAAGTTTCCCAAAAGTACAGCACTCTACATCGCCGCATGATGAAATGCAAGTAAAACACATCGGTGACACACCTCTCTCCAGTCTCCACAATTTAGCCTAAAGCAGAACAGTCACCACGTTTAGGGACCCTTGGCCGCGGGAAGCGCAAAGCTTACAAAAAGCCACAAACGACCCAAATTAGGACCACGCTTATTATAAGACTACAGAAGAATCGAAAATTACGGAAATGTAAAGGCAACAGAGCAGCAAGAAAAAAATCTTGCGGCGAGGTGAAAAGCAGTCACTTGTAGGCACCGCCTTAGTGCCGCATTTAGACGCGGTAACCTAAGGCGGTAGCTACAAGTGCCACAAAGCTGAATAAAGTAATACAAATTTACATATCTAAAACAATGCCTAAAGCTTAAAAGAGTACTTACATATAGGGCTACTACTACGTAGTGCTATTGCCATGAAACTGATAAACAAACATAATTACATAGCCTAACCCCCAGACCTTTTTAAATTATCATAACACAAACGCTGCAAGATTTTCTGCGGCACCTACGCGTACGATAAAACAAGACGACAAAGTTTTGCGTTTTAGGTTTACCACGCGAAACAATTTCATTTCATTTCTCCATGAAAAATAATCGGCGATATGTTATAACATTAAATAGCTCTTCGCGACAGTTCAGCAGCCGATCTACTTAAGATCAATAGCACCGCAAACCGTGAGTATAAGGGACGCAAATCAAACGCCGTTGAAGATCTGCGCGTGTGAAGAAAGCGCAGAAAAAAACTGAACTGGACTGACTAAACAAAACTGAAGTCAGTTCAGTTGAGTTACGTCTAAAGAGAGTACACAGCGACAGAACCGAACTAGAAAGCAGTCAGAGCCCACACACCTCCGCCAAGGCCATGTTATTCGCCAGGTGGCAGCATCATATCCGGCTTGGCAGCGGTTTTCCTTATGCCCCATTGAAAGCAATGTTAACAAAAATTTCAAAGTGATCCAGAATCCAGGATTCCTTTCGGATCACCTTCAAAATTAAATCACTGGTAGTTTTTGCCATTCCCGACATTCCCAGAAAATTTCAGAAAGATCCGTCCATAATTTTTTGAGTTATCTTGCTGACACCCAGACAGACAGACAGACAGACAAACAAACAAACAAAGTCTGGCAAAAACATAACCTCTTTGGCGGAAGTAATTAAACTGAACTGGACTGAAATGCCAGTCAGCTGCGTTGCACTGACTGTAGGCCTACAAAGCAAACGAACCGACAGTGTTCGGTTCATTTCGTTCGCGCTGTATGCACTTCAAACAATGAGTAAGTTTACAACGTTAGCGATATTGGCGTCGCGGCGGGGGGCATGAGATCAATTACCCTCCCCCTCACAAATGGGCTATCAGAAAATTGTCGAAAATTGTCTTCTTGTGAAAAATGTTGCTTGAAATAAGAAAAAAGTAAAGCTAAAACCCCGTTTTTAGAAAAATAGACGCAACATTGAAAATTCTGAGCACCCATAATCTCTTCAGTCGGAAATCTACGGCCTACTTGTTTAACTTGCCATGCCGCTGTTCACGACGCGGTTAGTACTGTATAGGCCGCCTGCATCAGCAGCGGCGTCGTGTTGTTAAAAAAGTTAGCGGAGCAAGAAGCTGCAATCTTCCGACACGTACTGTATGTACTGCAAATTGCCAGCAAAATTCCGATACTGACAGTTGAAAAATTCCGACGCAGGAGATTATAGGGGCTCACAATTCCAATTTTGTCTTCAAATTTCTTCCAAAATGGAAGTGGGTTTTCAACCACCCCAAATTTTGCAGTTTTGAACGGCAATTTTCCGACAAGAGGAAGATGTCCCGAAAATTTTACGACGGATAAAATGCGGTACTGACTCGCTATTCCGAAGATCCACTGTGCAGATACACGCCACAGATTACGCTAGGGTTAGGATCAGGGTTAGGGTTAGTTAGAGTTAGGGTTAGAGTTATACCCCTTTTACACGAAAAAGCGTACATGAAGCACATATGAGGCACACTCAAAGCAACTTTAGAGCAAACTTGAAGCAAACTCAGAGCACACGTCGTGCACTCTTAGAGCTGACTTGATAGCGGTGTATATTGAATACGTGGGCTTCATGTGTGCTTCGTGTATTTTTCATGTATGTAAACTGGGTATTAGTAAGAATAGCGGACCTTCGAAATAGCGGACCCAAATCTCCTGTGCCTCCCCTTGTGTCAGTCAGTACATTAGGCTGGTGACGGTATCCGGCGTTTCGTCAAGTCCTGCGGTGTGCAGCCGCTGTACGGTACTTCCAGACGTAGAGTTCAGAGCGGCTTGAGTGGACTGAGGGGCGACGGATGATGTGGTTGATGGACGTGGTGGCGGTGGTGGTCGACGAGGTACCGGCCGGTCTAAAGCTGCTCCTACTACCTGGTTGAAAATCATAACAAAAACACACTGGTCATATAACTGCACACAGAAAGTTTACTTTCAAGTCACGATACGATTCAGTCTTTAACTACTAATCAATATATTAATCAATATAATGCCACATGAAATGCAAAAACCAGCCATTTGTTTGATCAACTTTTCAACATTTGCTATTTTAATCATTTAATCCAAAATGTCTCCACAATTTTTTTTGAAACTTCAGCGTTTTTCCACACGCAGACTGAATCAAACAGCAAATTCACTTTTAAGGAGGGTTCACACTGGCGGTCTGGACGGCCATCAAAAACACAAACTGTGACCCCTCCTTAAGTCAGTCCAGCCATCGACATAAAACTACAATTTTTCGCACTCCACGGCGCGTGAGAGAAAAAAATTATGCAAATATGCATCTAACAAAAACAGAAACTCAAATACCACTTTCTGGTTTACCATCGTGTGTAGTTTAGTACCTGCTCAGAGTCCACAATAAAAACATCAGATATACGCCACACATTGGTCATATTGGTCATACTCGTAAAGTTAAAGTTTTAAATCACTAAAGTATACTCTCTGCCAAATGCCCTCTTTCAAAGAAAGTTAATCACTAAGTAACTAACTTGCGAAATATTAGTGCTGTCACTCGTCAAATACTGATGATAGATATGTGGTAAGCAGTAAAAATTTTAAAACTTCAATCCGCAAAAATAGTTTCAGCAGTGGCGTCGTGACGGGGGCACGTAGGATTGTCCCGTGATAAATCTTAGCCCGTAAGAAAATGCTGTTCTTCCAAAGTTTGTTACACCCATATTTATTCGCTGTATTTCACTGTGTAATGATGTAAATATTCGAGTAGCACATCTTTAAAAAAACTTTGCAGTTTGTAGTTAAAACGCTTTTTAGATAGTCAACTGTAGATCCGGTGTTTTGCCATTTTACCTTCGATGTAGCCTAAAGACGCGTTCAGAGCGACGTAATGAACTGAACTGAAGTGAACTGAAATGGTTTAGTTTTTGACGAACTGACCATCAGGCAAGCAGTAACGCATTACAGTAAGCACCGTCTAACGGCGTCAGTGACTATGTGACTGTGCTCATGTACGCGTCAAACAGTGATCAGTGAGCGCGCCCTACTTTCCCATTGGTCAGTTTGTCAGAAACTAAACCATGTCAGTTCACTTCAGTTCAGTTCAGTTCAGTTACGTCGCCCTGTAGCCTACGCGCCTTAACCGGCCTACCTGGTCTTCGTCCACGAGGTCGGCGCCGGCACTCGCGGTTCGCTGTTCGTCCAGCAACCGTTCAATATGCAGTCGTTCCCTAGATGCCGTCTGATCACTGTCTGCCAGCCCCATCAGCGCCTTGTACAGCGCAAACGTGTCCTCGGTGCCCAGTCGTCCACCGGGGGTGGCCGCCTGCCGGTCCAGCACCCGCCCGTACAGACGCCGTCTCTCCTCGGTCACGGTTAGGTCGATCTCGACCCGGCGCGTCACGATGACGGCGGACTTCTTGAAGAGGTCTGCGGAACCGCGGATTGGGACGATCCGCTCGCAGCGGACGCGGACCGTGACGCGTGCCACGCCGTCATCGACGTCGACGTCGATCTTCTCCGAGACCACGTCCACATTCACCATCTTTGCCAACAAAGAATCAAGAACAAAAAAATAGTGAGAAAAATGATTATATCGTGCATCAATATCGTACAAAAATGACGCAGATGAAATTGAACTTCTTCGGCCTCATATGGAGACTGATTAGGTGCTTATGTTCGCCAACTAATTTTTGTACAAAACAGTAATTTAAACATTATTTCGTCAGTTTAATAATAAAATAATAGTTTTAAAAATAATAAAAAAAACGATGCAATTAAAACAAAACATAATGCGGTTACGACCCTTATGTTAGGGGTCACGTAATGTTACAGGACACGTGACCATTGGACTCGATCCCAGCTGTTCCCTGAGATATATGGTGCCTCGCCGATGTGCACAAACAGACAGACACACAGGCAAAAGCGATGTTACTTGACCTCCGCCATCAGTTCACTACGTTTACTTTTGGTGTAGATAATAATAATAATAATAAAATTGCTCACCGTCGCCGCCGGGTTGTTGGAGTCTGGCGTCGTCTGCAGCGGTCCCACTATTTCGTCGTCTTCTCGCTGTACATCGAACTTTTGTCTCACTCCCGTCAACTGATCCTTGGCGCCACCTCGACCTGTGGTCGCGCTGCTGCTGCCCGTTGTCTCAGCAACGTCGACCGTTTCTGCGCCTGTACCGCACATGCACGGCCTATATATTCATTATTAAAAAGCACCTATTACAGCGCTTATCTCATAGAAAGGTATAAGTTGAAATTCATGCACTCAAAACTGTTGCTTTTATTTGTCAAAATGTTTGACATCGTGCCGCTTATACCGTCTTCGTGTACGGCAGTACGGGTATCTTGTGTTTGGAAATTTCGCGCTATCGCAATAAATAACAAGATAATGTTCATACGAACACGGAGTCTGTCCAATGCATTTCGATAGTTTAGAGTATATATCTGTATAAATATAATCAGTAAGCTGTTTAAACTAGTGGAAAAAATCAAAATGTTTAATTTTAAATTGTACAGCAGCAATGTTATTGTCATCCTTTGCTATTATTTTAACTAAACAATTAACTTTGTCAGTCACGTGCCTATTCGATTCGTCACCAGCGCTTTACTATAAAAGGTTCATTGTGATCATGCGCCTATCTTGCACCGTTATAAAGATAAATGTAAAAAACTTACCAGTTTAAAACTCAGTGTAAGGACGACGTGACGATATATCAGTCCACTAAAACAGCAAAAATCTTTTGATAAACTACATGGTGCTATACATGCGGCGTCCTTACAAGCTGACTCTAGTTGAT
>Ga0209367_1004813_pt1 | contig 18742 bp, 9 predicted proteins | sample WorMetLIZISLAND2_FD_187412 | JGI IMG/M metagenome (GOLD analysis project Ga0209367, IMG submission 187412) | Marine gutless worms symbiont microbial communities from Max Planck institute for Marine Microbiology, Germany - Olavius geniculatus... ... | reverse complement strand
CCGGGGTAGGTAAATCGAGTACCGGCCTATCTGGCTGGGGTTAAGGCGGGGCGCGTTCACCTCTGTCGGGTGGCAGGTAACACTGTGTGATCCCATATGACAAGTGACGCTCCGTAGCTCTGAGATTTGTTCGCTCATTAGGAGCTATATGCGACCTTTAACCTTTTTTAACAACAGTGGTGCATCAGCAACTGTTACAGCTGCAACTATAATTGCAACGACTAGCCTACTGCAAGCGTTGCAAAGAACAATTAAAGCCTATTGCGCGGAGAAAAAAGTACGAAATATTTTAAATAAAAACACATCAGAAGCAGATAGGGAATCATAACGGCATAGTAAGTAGAACAGTGTAGGGTACCCTATAGGGTATGGCGAGTCACTGAGGCAACAAAAGTTGCACTGATAATTTCTGCCCGTAAAACCTGTACTTAATGTCTCAGTCATCAGCAGCCATTTTTACTATCCATTAGATGTACATAAAATAGGTCTAATGCATTGCAGAGTAAAGGCTGTATAGTTTTCACCCAAAACAACGCACGCACCGCGGACACAACGCAAGAATATACCGCTTCTATGTCTTTGCGTTTTGGCAGTTGCCTCGCTTGCGTCAGTTGCGATCGTTGCATTTGTTGCGTAGGCCTACTTTTAATCGGTCGCTTGCATCAGTTGCGTCAAAAAAGTATGCAAAAGTCTTGCGTTGCGTACGTTGCTCGAGACGGAAATTTGGCTTAAAACGTCGAACAGAAAGATGCAGACGGAGTTCTCTTATTACAGCTGCAAACCCAAAACTAGGCTAACGCATACGAAACACATTGAAGAGAAAGAACTGCCGCCAAACACAAAAGTATCCTAATGGAACTGTTGCGGATTGCGTGCAAGCGTCGTTCTAGCAAGGCCAATGAAAGAAATGATTTTATTAAATTATTGTCAACCGATATCGTAGCTTACGAGTGTAACAACGAAACATTTTTTCTGCTATCGGCACGCTACTGTCAATAGTAGTAGTAGAAGCCTAATAGTCGAAAGTTCTCGCGGTTGCATTGGCGACGGTCTTTTGCCTTTTGCAGCACGCAATCGCTGTCCTTAAGTATGCTTCTGTTTGCTTAGAATTTCTTTTCGTGTACGCTGCGAAAACGAGCGATGCGATTATTATTTTCCCACAAGTGTGCATCTGCATGGACTTTCTACAGTGGATCTCTGGTGACTCTGTTCCTCGTCGAGGCCGATACACTGGAGGGTCGCCGAGAGCGACTCGCACATCGATTTCATACACACAGTGTTCTTGATGAGACATTTTGTCTCCGCTGTTTGCTGCCCGAGAAGCGCCCGGAGGAAACCGTTGATCGACTGCGATTCTCAATAGCTTTCGAACGCTGAGCCTATGTTGAACGGAAAAAATTTTACAAAAGATTTTTACCCAATTTTTTATAAATATCAATTATTGACAGATTTCGGATTCTTCACACGTACCCGGTAAGCTATAACAGCGTTTAGCTTTTGTTTTTCGTAACGTTTTATTAACTGTATTGTATTGTATTTTTCAGTACATTTTTACTGTCGATTATCGCAACGCTATAGGCTTGCAATGAACGCTACAATACACTCCGTGCATTAAAAACTGCCATGTACGTCAAGCTACGACATAATCGTACTGACGTATTTTTGTTATTAATTATTATCGCCGCATTGTTTTGGTTTGGTTTCAATTGCCGTTCTAAGTTCTTATATTCGCAGTATTTTTTAGTTTTAGTAACTGAAGGCCAATTAATTTCGTTCTCGTTGTCGTTTTCGTTAAAGGAATCGACACATCCGGTGCGGCTGGTCGCAGTGTAATAGTCATAGCTCAGAGTAAACTTCATAAAGCCCAGCTGCGGTACTCCAGTTTCACGCAGTAAACCGTACTTTACTACCCCAGATTTTACGGCCTTTTGTATTATTAGACCTAAGGGATAACCGAACGACGCAAGGTGCAGGCTAACGGGCGCGTGGAGAAAAAACGGCGATTTTTACTGCCGAGAAAGTATGTACGGCCGCCACTGCAGTTTTCTTTTTCCATACAGCATCCGGAGCACAGCAGGGGACCAATAATGCACAGTTCATTCCTGGAAACTCTAAAGAGAAGGATATATGAATAGAGTTCAGGTGTAAGTTTAGAGACCATAGCTGTGGGACTTTCAGCTAACCTGCGTAGAGAAGCGTGGAAAGCGGCAGGTTAGCAAAAACACAAACGGCGCGGCGTCGTAGGTGGAAAAAGTGGGGGAGAGAACGGGGGCAGAAATTTGTTGCAATTTTCCTACGGACAGCTAGAAATTTCCGACAATGCAGATCATGGGTGCTTAAAGCCCACCTTCAAATTCCACGAAATAGGGAATGAATTTCAAGCAAACATAAGAAATGAGGGACAACTGGGTTGGGCAATTGCTACCCTTTTTCCGTGCCACGACAGCATTGGGCAAAACTAGTCCGGGATATTAAAAGGCATGGAAAGCTCAGGCACCGATAGAGAAACGCTACGGCAGTCAAGTGGGATGGGAAGTGGTAAAGAACTGTATCGGGGTTTATAGGGGATTGTCGTTAGCTCCCAGCAGGGTTTCCGGGGAAACCCCGGCCCAATATTATAATGACGGAAAGCTTTACTTAAAGTCAGCTTAAAGTATGCAGCTTCTTTACTCTCTGTTATTATAATGATTTGGCTTATAATTTAGGCTTATGTGTGGCGCATCCATCTTCTTCTAAGAATTTTCATGAGTTCGAAATTCGAACTCACCGGATCGGCGCGCGAATTCACGTAAGACTGACACCGACTCCATAATGCAGTCCAGCACCGCTCGGACTCCATGACCTTCGATTTGTTTACGCGAAGCTGTACGGCAAATATACGCAACAAGTCCTTAACAAAAACTTACAACAAGTTGCGGAACAAAACAGCAAATCGCACAATTTCTTTCTTTTCATTTCATCACGGAATAAACATGACGACAAATTGGCGAGAAATAGGAAATGGACACCAAGTCCACAATAAAAGGAACATGTAATTTGAGCAAAGCTCACGTGACGCGCGATAGCAGCGGTTTTGCCATTTTGGCAATCAGTGTAGGCCTATAGCAATAAGATATTAATGCATCTTGGAAGAGTACTTGAATTTGAGGCTTCCGTACGAAAGACTCCTTGAATTTAAGAGATCGAAACCTTTAGATTCTTAAAAATGTACGTTCTATGCTACAAATGTCATACGCAGTTGTCCAGGTCCATCTCTAACCATTTCGGCGCAATTCACTCTTAAAATGTGGGTCGCAGCCGGAAATCGCAAAAAATCATTAAAAACCTTTATTTTGGGGGTTCAAGGTCATTCAAGGCCATCGACGTTGACACCAATAAAAGGTTTGTCACTACTGCTTGTTATGATAAGCAGCATGTCTGCAACCGTTTACACGTTAGACGACATAATTGCGGTAAAATAACCACTTTTAGAGGGTAGCCGTCTTTGAAGCCCGTCTGCGCCGGCCACCTTGAACTTAAGAGATGGGACTTACGCTGCTGAAATATACGTTCAATGCTAAAAATTTCATACGCAGGTTGTCTTGGTCTATCTCCAGCCATTTCGTTGCAATTCAGTGTTAAAATGTGCGCTACATCCAAAAATTGCGAAAAATTCACTGAAAACCTTTGGGGGGTTCAAGGTCGTTCAAGGTCATCGATGTTGATAAATCTCAAAAGCAAGTGCTTGTTATGATAAACAGCATATTTGTTACCTATCTGCAACCGTTTTACACTATACGAGCCAATAACGGCAAAATAACGTTTTAGGGGGATACTCCTCTTTGACGCCCTCGTTCGAGGGGAACCCCCGCACCCAGGGGCATGAAATTTTGTCACGAAAAATTAGAGACCTTGAGGCAGCCTAAGGTAAAGATTTCGTGATTTTAGCTTGCACCGTTTTGACACAATACAGCAGTGTGACGGACGAACAGACGGACAGACGCCCAGGCCATGGCTAAGACGCGCGAAGCATTCTGCTATTGCGCGTAAAAAGTGGAGTCCCGCACCTTGCAGCCGGTTATAGCGAGCACCAGCGAAGCCTGCTCGGTCGGACGGACGGTCGGGTGGTAATAACAGAATTACGACCACAACATTGCCACAGTGTCGCGCGTTGGGGCGCTGTGATAACGACTATAGTTTGCATTTTACCGGCAGTATAAAGACAATTATACGGACGGGACCTATAGCAATAGTCGAGCTCCTTGTTCAGCCGCGTATGACAGAAACCAGCTTGCTGCATGACTTACAATTCCTGGAGCCGAACGCGATCGATGTCAATGATTTTCACGCCATCCTGTGGTATAGAAACAGGTTTATGGATGTTTTTGTGTTGTTAATGCCCGTATGTTATTGCTCCGTGAAACAGCCGTCTCTTCGTTTCAGTTTAAAAACTCATTTCTTTTGTATTACTATATAAGTAAGTTAGTAAATCTTCTATTTCGTTAAAGCAAACTTAAGCTTTAATTCAAGAGCACAAAAAATAAACACACAAAAGCTACACGAACTTAAAAAACAATGCTTAACACAAGTGCACTTGATAAACCTATAAACACACCAAGAGCTAAAACTGATGACCACGGGAACTCAACGTTAGACTGAAGTTTATTTGGTCAGGTATGACAATATTTGAACAGTGCTTATGCCACTAAATGTTGTTGGAAAGATACCGCGCAACACTACTGAACAACGATTTTCCGTAACATGTTAAATGACATCACACTGAACATTGTATCATATTGAATGAGCTATTCTGCGTGTTTTAATTGTTTTTATCCAACCTTTTAATTGTAGTAATTGCAATAGCTTGATTTGATTAAATTTCGTTAGATGTGTAATGATTTTAGCTTTGTGTAGTTAAATTTAAGCAAGTGGTAAAACGTTGAGGTTTGCGCAATTTTATATATTTTCTCTAGTTTTTAGCCGACCGTAGTAACAGTTGCGTTTATAATACGATGTGTCGTACGTCCGTCTGTCGTCTGTCTGTATTGTTTTGTATTGCGGCAAAACGCTACGTCGCAGGGGATTCGAGATGGTGCCATCAGATAGGGCGCTAGCAAGTTATTGTAAGCTGGCAATAGTGGCCAAGTCGCTATATCTGCAGCGGTTTGGCCGCAGTTTGCAACGCAAAGTCTCTGTTTGCATGCATGTTTGTGAAAGCAGTTTTTACTTGTTTACTGGTACCGGAAGTAGTACGATCTCGATATTAAATGAATAAAAAAAACATTAAATGTGGCGACAGGCAAAGTACGGTTAATTTTCCCTGGCGATAGCTAGACTATCTTTTGTGCGGTGATTTTCGAGTCCGGGAAACGTCTGTCTGGATCAATCCTGGTCATCTTACTACTGTCTAGACTCACATTGAGCAACTGCGAATTAATTATTAATTTACAAACAATTTATAGCACGCTATAAGCCTAGCAGAAACCGCTTTAAATATCGCTGAAGTTTTACATGTACCGTCACATTTCCCGCTATGCACATTTCGCCGCTGAAACATATCCCCGCCAATCCCAAAGCGAACATTTTCCCGAAATTAAGGCGGTGCCTACATTTCTACGACAAAACAGACAGAAAATTGTTTATTTTCGGTTTTTCGCCGATGTAAGTATCCCTATATAGAATGTAAATCATTTTGTTCGTATTCTGTAAACATGTTTGATAGAGATTAAGCTAAAAATAAATTTCTATGCTTCCGGTAGCCATTCGTCCCCCATACATCCGTCTCTATATTTTATTGAAACGCTCAAAAGTATCGGTGCAGTTTTTTTTCTTTCTTTTTAAAGTTTTACTAAAACCAAACGAAACAATGTGCATGCTGCAGCAACTTCACTTAAGTTTTCACTGGTGCTGTTTGAAAGTGTCACGCTGTTCTTTAACAGTTGTTGTGCAATATTATGCTAAACGTCATAAAATAAAAATTTAGAAAAAAATATTTTCTTGTTTTTATTTTCTGCTGAACTGCTACTGGAAACACTGAAATTTTTTAGCCTTTAGGCGAGTTACCAAAAGGTCAATTTTTTTCGCTGCGCATAATGGCAAGCCTATAGGCATAGCTCCAGATAATTACAGCCGATCAAAATCTATAAATCGATAGTCCGCGGGCCGCGCACGCTTCTGACGTAATCTACACCCTAATTACTCCCCCTCACTCTCCTCCCTAATCTCCCCTACGTGGAAGTTGCCCCAAGGACCGACCGCGTGTAATTCGGCACTGCATGGTCAGTGATCGTAAAGTTCCATTCATTCAAAGAATTTATGAAGCGAACAGGCACCGCTTGTAATGGTGTCCGTCACGCTAGCCGGCCGTATAGCTAACGAGTGAACGGCGAATCAACCCCCCCCTCTACGAAAAAAAACCTATGCACCAAAACATTTAGCTACGCATACAAAAACACTACGAGTGCTTTTCTTTAAAAAATTCAAATAAATTAATTTAGTGGCGCAAACTTACGCCATTTTCAAGCGCTGACAAAGAGGAACGAAATGCAAAAAAAAAAAATTTTTACAATAATTTGCCATACAAGAAAAGTGTGGAAATATGACACAGAGAAAACGGTTTCATCGCAGCGGGGTTTTGTCGTAAAGGGTTTTTGTAGTAATGGAGGTTTGCTATAGGGTTTTTTTGACCCAATGGGGTTCTATCTGTGTAGTAGCTCTTTACAGCTCACAGGCCAACGACTTTGACTGTCGAAACGCACCATAAAATGATCCCGGGTGCATTTCAGTGCGCAGAAAATCAATCATTTATTAGCGCGCGGCCGTACTAATAGGCCGCATTACGGGTCGTGCCCGTCTGTCCGTCTCTGCTTCTGTTCGTCACATACAGGCTCCTAACTCGACATAAAATGAACAGACAGACAGAAAGGGAAGAGAAGACGGACAAGACCAGTAATGCGGCTTATTACGATCGACGGCGGCATAAAAATGACAAAAAAGATGAGCTTACAGATCCCACGAACCACTGTTCACTAGTCTCTAGAAGCAGTCGAGTAGCACAAAACAGTGCAAAGTATGTGCCGTGTGGCTACGACGGTTGGGCTTCTGTTGTTTGTCTCGTATATCAACGACGCTCTCCGAACTCCCGAGTAATATGACACTACAGTGGCCGCATCGCATAAACAAGGTCTGACAGCGTCAGGTATGGATATTATCTGGAGCCTGCATTTGGGGACAAACTGACCCCTAAATCTCCCATTTCCGCGGAAGCACTTTAAAACTTAAGCTCCGACATTTCGACTTGTCGTAGACATGTCAAACAACACGCAAGCTATGTCATGCAATAGCGTTGTCAAGATGTTGTATTATTATTATTGTAATCTTTCTATTTGCTTGTGTTATTTTGCTACGTACGATTTGTTGTAAATTTGCTAGACTTTTTGGTTGTCGTGCATTCGTTGTACAATGGACCGTTGTACTTATACAACATATTCTACAAAGTCCACAGAAGATCAAAGTATCGGAGATTGGGCGATACAATGCTATTTATTTATTGTTGCCGAATGGCATGATCTCATTTGGTCCAACGGCACTTTGCACAATGCACGAGCGTGACAGACAGACCGACCGCGCTACGGTATGACTTATCGCAATAGCCGGTGGCATAGTTATTGTGACAGCAGTGCTAAAAAGCGTACAAAGAAAACAAAAAAAAACAGAAAAAAAACAGTTGTGCAAAGAGCAGCAAGCTTTTCTGGCAGCCTTCCGACTGAATTATTGACCTATGGTCGTAAGCTGATCTGTTTTAATTATGTTATAGCACAAAAATCAGTGAAATACAGTAATTTGTCGCAAAAGTGAATGTGCACGCAGATGCTTTCTCTACTCGTTGATAGCATACGCCCTGTTAATTTGTACAAGTTGCATTTGCCAACTTTGTCCATTAAACGAATATGTTATGTTTATGTAGGCATAGTGACGTTCAAGGTCATCCAAGGTCAATGTATTTCATGTAAAAATTTGAAAGAGCGTATACCACTTTTTATTTGTGATTAATAGTAACCTTGGCTTTATCTCTCACCATTTCCGAGATACGGCCACTTATAGTTTAAAATATTCCTTTGAAAATTGCGACTAAACTGCTGCAGATGGAGACATGGTTATTATTGACAGCATAGTCCTAGCGCTCTATCCAATGGTATCATCGCCGACCTCCTACGACTTACCGTTTAGCCACAATACAGTACGATTGGCATACCATAGTGCGTTATGATTTTTCAAAGTCATCTAAGGTCAATAATTTTCATGTCATTTGAAAGCCAATATGCGACTTCCTATTAGTGATTAATATAGCATCCTATAGACCTTATCTTGCACCATTTAGCCACAGACGACAGACTGACAGGCGGACCGACAGACGACAACTCGTACCATAACCTCGACCGTTACGTAAGTACGGTCGGCTAAAATTAGTATTGACCGCCCTTCACGGTCCCCCTCGCATCCCCGGACCGACGCCACTGCTTAAGCTTGTCTTGCTTAATAATACATATAAACTGGCAAACCAAAAAGCGACTTTTGCCATATTGGACAGCTGGGTGGATTGATACATGATTTACTAACCCGGATGGACGGAAGGCTGAGTTGACCTTGATGGTTGGTTATACAGCGAGATAATTCACCCGTCCACAGGCAGTCACCCATCCATGTGATAACAGCCAAACCGGGATTCATCGAACCCACGACCTCATGCTCACAAGTCTGATGCCTAACCGTTGCGCCATCAAGCCACATGCCACCCAAGGGACTAAGAACGGAGCTACTAGTCGTACGAGAGCAAAACAATAGTGGAAGTAGGCTACAAGGTGTATTTGTTAATATTTAATGAAGCGACGACCGAAGCTCGAGGGCCTTTTTTCTACCAATGGTATTTTATCGCAATATTTTGACAACTGCATGGCGCAATAGATAGTATTATAAGTGCATGAGCGCATGAAGGGTATTAGTTGTGGCAGTTGTCGTTGTAGTCTTGTAGTAGTAGCAACAGCACTGCACCGGTGGTGGTGGTATAGTAGTATTAGTAGTAATAGGGTGTTTACACGATCCAGCAAACGTCCAGCATTAGCACGTATATTTTGAATACATTTGCTGGAAGTTTGCTGGACGTTTGCTGGATCCTGTAAACTCCCCGTAACTCGAAGTTTTTCTCAGTTCTAGAGACCAGGTCTCTAATAAACGCCACGAATATCTGTCAAATGTACAAATAAACACAAGTGATGTTTAGAGCTATTGGAAGTTTTGCCTTTGCGGTGGGCTGTCAATGACCATCCGTCCCCGAAATGACCTATACTGTGCCGGGCTAGACGTTAAACCCTACTCACTTATTCAGTCACTGTTAATGATCATAATAGATAGATTGCATACAGTGTTATACAATGTCATGTAGTTGCTGACATGAGATGTCCCAATTCAAATCTATAATGTATCCACAGCGTCACATAAACGTACACGGGACACAGAAATACACTCTATGGGAGCACCATTAGACAACATTTTTCCATTATATGCAACGTGATGAAACATAAACATTTTACCCAATGTAATATTATTTAACCATAATCATGGTTATAGACTAAACAGATCTTAAAGGTAGCATCAACGGGAAAATTTGAACATTAAATAGCAAAGATAAAAACACGTATAGGGATATTACGACAGAAAAAAAGTGTGTCAAAATATTCGTCCAATATTTTGAAGTAGTTTCTGTGATACAACGTAAGATAAATTGCGCGAAAAGTAAAATCTATATTTTTTCTTGATCCATAATCTGAGTTTGACATCATCATTGCCATTATCTAACTATTATATCACATATAACTTTCCGCAAATAATAACTATAAATAAAATACATTCTTGGCAATTTTAGAGCCGTATTTTCATGTAGGTCTAATTAAAACAACAACAAACGTTTTTAAAATATTGTGTATTATGTTGCATCTAATTAACCCCGACTAAAACGTTTTGAAAAATTCCAAAATAATGTTTTAAACCATTTTCGTGCACGGCTTGAAAATAGGAGATTGTGCAGGCTGAGAGATAGGCTTATGTAACACATAAATCATCGTTAGTTGAAAAGCCTCTGATGTGGTTTCTATGGAGCGCCGAGGGTGTCATAAGGATGATGTAACGGTCGTATCATAAACCACTATTAGGCTAAATCTGCATTCTGTAGCATGTTCGGACAGGTACAGCGGCAGTGGAGTGCTGTCTCTTGTTCATGTAGATCTATCATAAACCGTGACGTCAGAGTAACTCATTAATGCGGTACAAATAATGGCTACTATTCACCTCCAGTGATTTTCAACCGGGGTTCCGTGAGCATCTGCCAAGGGTTCCGCAACTGGCCAGTAAAAAATAACTTAACGAGCGAAGTCACGCAAGACAAAGTCGTAGAAAATCAGCACTGAACGAAATTGCGCTTCTACGCGTCTATCTTTGCATAGATCTACTGCATTGAATCATATCTGTTGTTAGTAATTTTGGCATATTTGCATCATAGGCCTATCTTATAACGCAGGCCCCCTATGCACGGCATTACTCATATCTGAGGATTAGTGCATTGACGAAAATAAAGAAGAAGAAAAGAAGAACGTATTGATTAGGGTTATGGTTACGAAATTGTTTGGCCATTTATTTTGTTAATTCAGTTCTTTAAACATTCTGCCAAGAAAAATAAAAAACACGCGTATAATTCGAGGGCGTTTACGTGATGAATTTTCTGAGTTGTTGGCGAAGGCTAAGTGGCCGTCGACGACCGCTTCCCCTTCGTGTTTGGTTAAATACAATAATTTACTGCTGCCTATTAATAGTTAAATGCTATTGCTTTATACATGAGATACGAAGCGGTCAATTTTTTTTATTATTTGTCATCTTTGCCTGTTTTGTCGTCTTCATGGGGGCTCTGCCCTGCTAGGGAAATGAGTCTGTAGCTTCTATACCTCGCGTACGTCGCTGGACGCATGGATCACTGCAATGCGCTTCCCTGAGTGACCTTCACGCTTGTGTGGGGTTCCGCTGCAGTAAAAAGATTGAAAAACACTAGTCTGTTTGCCTCAACTAAAGGTAGTAACTTTTGCTGTTTCAGATTCAGCCACTGGCTGACATTGTGCACTTTAAATATGCACCTACTTATAGCGGTGAGTTCGATTCGTACCACCTTTATCGAATCGTGAAAAACTGCCACATCGTTTCTCCAGCATGAGTCTAGTGACACGTTCAAATGTGGCGTCGTACAAATAAATCTCAGTTTCATTTTAGAGCTGCTTCTACTTTTAACGCCAGTGCGTGCATTTTCTTCACGCGCGTGTCCCGATGCTGTCGTTAGCGTAATAAACGATGTTAATGGTTATGGTGATATACAGTGTGCGACAATAAAAAAGGCTCGTTTACAAAAATTTCATTGTCTTCGGAACGGTGCAACAATTTTGTACGAAATTTACAGCATCTGTTAAAAAATTGCCGACAAAATTGGCAAACAGTAATGGCAAGTTTTTTAAAGAAATAATCACGAATGCTGTGAAAAAACGTTGAGCTATACGTAAATAATGCTATTTGTTTATGGGTGTTTTTACTACCACACATTGTACAAGTACATGTACAATGTGTGTTGCTATCAACAAGCCCGAGGAGAAGGGGAGGGTGAAGAAGGAAGTAAGTTACCCCGGGCCTAGCGACGTTAGAGGGTGGGGCGTTGCTCAAAAATTTAAAGTACTCCAAAACGCGCAAGTTTTTAAAAAAGTTCCAAAAATTTCTCCCCAGAGAGGTTTCGCGAGAATGTTTCACCGGGCTCCGCTGTCGACGAGCTTAGCTACCAACGGATACGGAAAACCCAAACTCCACTACTTTGATTTGTCGCACAACTGATCGTGCATCAAGTTGTACAATATTTAAAGACACCGATGGCAAGACATCCAGACTCAAAACATCCAGCCTCAACTGATAGTCCACATCATCCGAAAATAAGTATATGCAAGTTGAAATAAAAATAAAATAAAGCCAAAACACATCATACAACACATCTCAGTACATTTTAAGTATTTGGAAAAAATGCACATTATTTAGTCCACTTAATAGTTGAAAAAAAATTAAAATTAGCTAAAGGTAAACATTTTTTAGCATTTACTACTGTATCAATTAAAATATTGACAAAAATTCATAAAATTATTTGTACGAGTCTCTTTTTGTCTAAGAAGCAAGACTACAGGGTGTGCCAAAAAAGTTACCCAACTTGTTTTTGTCAGAACGTCGTCAAATCTCCACCAAATTTGATAATTTTTGGTATACAGATAGCCAAGACGATAGAAATATACAAGGTATACTCATGATTGTCCACCTTACTTAGTTTATGTCAACGCACTACCGTGTAAAACGCAGATGCTCCAAATTGTTGCATAATACTCAGTTGTTGTCTCCGTAAAAGATCTAACGATTTAATTAAACACACAATAAACTAAAATGTGATTTATTCAACAAAATTATTATTTTGCGTAACAACGTGCTTTCAAATTATCAGAATTTATGCCGAAAGTGTACACAATGGCTCAGATGCGATGCAGAAACGTCATTTAGGGGGAAGGGGCTGGAGGGGTCTACGAACCTCCCAAAAATTTACGATTTGTTTTTTTTGTAAATCGCATTTTTGAAACAGTGTTACTGCTGCAAAAACGATACGTTACGCAGACTTAGACGCCGAAAATCACTGAGATTCTCTAATGATTTAATGAAATGACATCACTGACGCGACGCAACGGCTGACAGCGGCATTAACGGTCAACTGATCAAAATGCACAGCACTCATTTATGGATAAAAAGTGTTTTAAGCTCATCACTCAGTTATCTTGTTGTCTGCTGTTTTTAGCGTAAAATGTTTAATACCACAAAATTATTAAATCCCATAGCGCCCTTTGTGGAATTGATAATGCACAAGTGAGCATTCTGATAGCGACAATCACCGTATTTGCGTTCTACACGGTAGTGCGTCGAAAAAATACGTGAGGTAGACAATAAGAACACCTTACATGTTTCTATCGTCTTGACTATATGTGTGCCAAAAATTATGAAATTTGGTGGAAATTTGACGAAGTTCTGACAAAAACAAGTTAAGTCATTTTTGGCACACCTTGTAAATGTGAAAAAACATCAATATTTACACACATCAAACCAAACACAATTTTGTAACAAAATATAAGATCTATGTGCAACGACACAGCTTCAAACTAAAAAAAGTTGTGAGTAACACTTAACTAATTCTTAAGTACAGGCACTTGTACTTCACTTATTTTGAGTCCACTATAGATTTTTGGCCTACGTCGTGAACGACACATTTAGTCTGTGATGGAAATTATAAATCTTGAACAACTAACTGTTTTTTCAAGTTTCGGTCAGTGAAAGAATTCTGGAAATCTGTTTATGCGGGATAAAGTTATCTGTGTAGAAATGCTAGGGGCTTGTGAGCTTACTTTTTATGGACGAACGGGTATTTACGAACAGGTCGTAAGGCTTGATCAAAGTAGAGACTGGAGAGTACTCAATATAGGCCTAGGCCATATATTATGCACCATGCGGATCGGTGGATGGGCAGAGATAGCATAGCTGCCTGGTAGTAAGGCTTATAACTGGTCCCCGGGGTCACTCACCGCGATCTTCTAGGCTTCCGTGTTTCAAAGTCAAGCCGGGTCAGCTCAGGGGTCAGGCAAAGCCGGATTTAAACCAGACTTTTTAGGGGCCCTTATTTGGTAGAAATGTGGGAGATCTCAAACAAATTGATCGCACTCGTGACGTAAGCTGTGGTAATTGACTTGTATGGCGGCACATAAGGGTCACCATCTCCTAAATGGAAATATCTTCTCTTAGTTCGAAGTTCTCCCAATTCACAGTCGTCTCCTAAATTGTCAGCTTTTTCCTATTTCAGAAAAGAATAGTTATTAAAAATGCTTGGCTTGTCTGTACGTAGTCTGCTAGCAGGCGCGACGTTGGCATTATGCTTCCGCCTATTCCTACGCATTTCTCCCAACGCGGTCCGTCTCTCTGTCGTCTGTCGTCTGCCACATTTGTCCTCCCTGCTTAAACCGTTTAACGGATTGAAATGTTGTTTGAGGGTCCCTTGCAATGACACAGTGTCAGATGCGCGAGCCTAGTAAATACAAACGAGAAGCGATTTTGCTTGTTGCCAATTTTCCAGCTTTACTAGAAAAAATTATCAAATTACGTTTACAGGTTTTCAAGTTATTTTGTATATAAACAGACACAGCCAAAGCTAATTGCATAAAAGCCTATCTCAGCGGAGACACAAGTTTAACAAAAAGCCCAGCTGTCGCTAGGATAGCCGACCGTACTGGTTGTCAGTGACTTTCAAAGTCATCCAAGGTCGATGATATTCATTTTATCTAAAATGGCGTATACCATTTTCTATTAGTAATCAATAGTAACCAATACCATAACCGTTTAGCCGCAATAGCGCGTAACGGCTTTCAAGGTCATTCAAAGTCAATGACTTTCATCTTGTCTGATAAGGCGTATGCCACTTCCTATTAGTGAATTATACACTGTGACCCCAAAAAAGCATCCCCGATATTTTTGACTGTAAGCTAAAAACCAATTATCAAATTTTGATAATTTTAGTACTAATATTTCCGACACAACTTGCCATCAAATGACCGTTCAGTTTTCCATCTCACCCAATGAATGCTTTTGCACTACCTGGGGAAAGCAGATTAAGCGAAATATGTGTTGAAATAAACAGAAAACCTGAAAAAAACATCCTCGACATTATCGATCGTAACTTAAAAAAAGACTAACAAATTTTAATAATTTTTGACAGAATTACTTATGATACAACTGACTATTAAATAATTGTTTTAGTTTCCACCTCACCCAACGTCTGTTTTTGCACTACTTGGAGAAATCAGACCAAGCATAATACGTGTTAAAATGAATGTAAAAAAACGTTAATAAATTCCATCTATCCTAATCTGTGAGCCCCAACAACCAGTCTATTACAAGATTTGATAGTCATGCAGCAGTGTATTTACCAGATAAAGTTTAGGAATGTTTGTGAAGTCAAGAAGCGACTGGTACAGCCTCGATTGGTCTGGAGAAAAACATTATCGATACTGCTGTCAATAAATAAAGAAATCATCTCCTTGCCTGTGTTCGCATAGTGAGCCAACACTTCAAGCAATTTTACTGCAGGCAGTTGAAAAATAGACAACTGGATGAAAAGTCAGCCAAAGTGTCAGAAATGTGAACAAAATGTGTTTTTACGCGTTAATATGTTAACTAAGCTATCATCGCATTGGATAAAAAAGTGATATTTTGCCGGTTTTCCGCAGGTAGTGCAGGAACAAATGTTGGGTGAGGTGAGAAACTGAATGATCATTTGATGGCAAGTTGTGTTGGAAATAATCGTACCAAAAATTATCAAAATCTGATAATTGGTTTTCAAGTTGCAGTCGAAAATGTCGGGGATGCTTTTTTGGGACGTGTAGTAACCTTGGCCCTATCTCTGGCCGTTTCCGAGATTTAGCCAGTTTTCCATTAAATTTTTCACCCCCTCTTTATTTAAACCCCAAATTTAAAATGTTTTCTATGCACTAAATGGGTGAAATTTTGCATGCCCGGGTTTAACACATATGTCTAATTATTATTCTTGTAAAAAGTTTTACCTTATGACCTAAAGCTTCGCCACAATACATCTGTTAGTGTCAGACAGACAGACGGACGACAACCATGCCAATAGTTCGACCGTTACTTAAGTACGGTCGGCTAAAACGTTGCGGCAAGAAGTTGCATTTTGTAACCGAAAAGATTATATGTAATCAAAATTTTAATGTTGCTCCTAAATTTAAAAAAAACTGAAAACATTCGCCACAAATTTTGTATTATGGAAGCAAATTTTTCGATAAACATTTTAACACAAGCTGAAATTTAGGTAATTTGCCTCGTCCCCTGCCCTCATTTCTTAACCCTTATCCAGCCACAGTGCGATTTGCATGTACCTCATACGATGCTAACTGGCGTGATAGGTACGGAGTACTTGTCGGGTTGGGCAATTGCGCAAATTGACTAACGATGGTCGTCGTAGTTGCTGGTATCGGTTTACCGCATTAATGGATTGATTCATCAAGACTGTCAATCACTAACACTACTAGTACGAGGACACTCAGTAGATGTCGTTCGCTGTCGTATCAGAGTGACATCGATCGATCGAATTGTTCTGAGATCTGATTAGCAAATGCCAACTAATGATAGCTCTGTAACATGATCTCGGTGTCCACTCATCGTCCACGACGACTGATCGATCGATTAGCTGGTTCTGACGTCACGAAATACTGTAATGTCCCTAGTCCTGCAACCAGCAACGTCGTGGCAGTAAGAAGAGGGGGGGATTATAGGGCGGGTTAGCGGCCCCGCTCCAATTTTGGCCTGTCGAAAAATGGTCGGAAAGTTTTCTTGTCGAAAAATTTCCGTTCAAAAATGCAAAATTTGGGACCAAGTCTTTATTTTTGGATGATTAGCGTCAAAATAAATTAAAATTTTGTGCACGCTTAATCTCCTTTGTCAAAAATTTGCAGCTGTTTGTCGGAACATTACATGTTCTTGTTCCACCCTACATTCTCGACCGCGTTTGTCCCATTTTCTTCACTCAGGCTTACTTTCTGGTTCGTATGGCGATTGCGTGTAAACTATTCGTCTTCATTTTCGTTCGTCATACACAATAATTATACACGGTAAATTAAATTCGTTTAAAACACTACAACAACAAAACATCACAGACATAAACTACGGTTCGTTCAGTCAGCAGAGCAAAACAGCGCCCTAGACAACTATAACGCAATGCATCAATAAATCGGCAATTGGTAGCGTGAACCCGGGTTAAGGCCACCGAAATTATCAGATAGCACGTTATTCTGTAGTTTAGTCCGCATAAACGGCCGTAATGTAATATTGTTAGTGACCGACTTCGATGACAGTCACATTGAGACTCAACAGCTGTAAGCAGACCTAATGAAGGCCCCTACCTTGGAATTGTGAAAGTTGAAACGGGCGACACTGGCAGCAAGACATTTTTACAGACATCGAACAAAGTTCGCACATTTTGTAAGAAGTCATCGCAAATTCTTAATACGGTTAGAGAAATGAGGACACTGTCTAAAATCTCTAGCCGGTTCTGAGCACACAAAAGCGGCTAAGAAAAAAATTCGCGGATTAAACGCAGTGGCGGTTTTAGACCGGGGCCGAGGGACACAGGTCCCCCAGTTTTGCTCCAGCCCATTTAGTTTCGTGGCCACACAAGATTTTTTGGCAAAGATAACACAAAATCTGATTTCTTTGCGTTATTAAATTTTAGAAAAGTGGGCAAATTTGCAGCTTCCATTGAATGCCCAAAAACCCAAAGTGCTTTAGCTTCAGAGAGGCTTTACCCCCCTTACTTCTCACCAGGGGCTCTGCCCCTGGATCCCGCTGTGAGCTTCGCCCCCAGACCCATTATAGGCTCGCGCTACCGCGCTCGCCATGGGGCCATGCCCCCCAAATATTAAGGGTTAGAAATGTCACTGCAAATAATCGCAATTTAATATAAGGTAAATATTGAAACTTCCGCTTCACATAATTTAGTAAACTTACGCATGTGCGTTAATTTTTAGCCGACCGTACTTTAGTAACGGTCGAGCTGTTGTCACATGTGGGTTGTCGTCTGTCCATCCTTCTGTCCGTCACGAATGTACTGTGGCCAGTGGCGGTTTTAGGCCCAGGCCGAGGGGCACAGGTCCCCTTCCCCCAGTTTTGTTCTAGCCCCCAATTTCATGGCTACCCATGATTTTTTTTCGCAAGTATAACACAAATATTTGATTTTTATGCGTTTCTAAACTTTAGAAAAGTAGGCAAATTTGCTGCTTCTATTGAACGTCTAAAAACCAAAAGTGCTTCAGCTTCAGGGGGCTTCGCCCCCTGACCCTCTGACCAGGGTCTCTGCCCCTGGACCCCGCTGGGGGCTCCGCCTCTAGACCCCCGTTATAGGCTCGCGCTATCGCGCTTGCCATGGGGCCGTGCCCTCCCCCAGATGTTGCGGGCTAGAAACGCCACTGATTAAACGTCGTGACGTCGGCATTGGAAAGTGTCCGAGAAATGGAGTGCATCGTAATTAAGTATAGTACAGTGCTTGCATTTTCGCGATGAATAAACACATGTCTGAACATGTGTTATACTTAAGTTTAAACAATCTGAAAAGAAAAAAATAAAATGATGATCTCTGTTGTTGGAGGCTCCTGGGCAACTGCCCGACTTGCCCATTTTTAATCCGTTTTGTATTTGCCAGGCAGCTGCAGCATAGAACTGACGCTTTGGCTAAAATTTGCAGTTGCATGTTTTGACTGGGTCGTTGGGGTGAACCCACAAATCTGTCCTTCCCCGGAACCCAGATCTAACACAGTGTGTCACTAGATGAGTGTTTCCAGAACAGTCAGCTGAGACAGTCTGTTACAGTAGTCATAGCAACGTCGCTGCGAACAAAACAAAATCAGTGCGACGGCGCTGTTTCCAGATGTTTATTTTCTACGTGAAAAAATGCTGCCGCCATCGATTTCGGGGTTACACTCGATTCCAATCTCACCTTGGGACCTCACGTTAAGGCAATATCCAAGTCCTGCTTTTACCACATACGTTCCTTTAGACAAATTCGTCCATCGATGGATCGTTCTATGGCCATGGC
>Ga0209367_1004811_pt1:5000-18746 | contig 18746 bp, 4 predicted proteins | sample WorMetLIZISLAND2_FD_187412 | JGI IMG/M metagenome (GOLD analysis project Ga0209367, IMG submission 187412) | Marine gutless worms symbiont microbial communities from Max Planck institute for Marine Microbiology, Germany - Olavius geniculatus... ... | reverse complement strand
AACGTTTGAAGTTGAACGAACCGTTGATTAGCAACATCATAGTCAGAAGTTACAGCAGATGTTCAAATTGCTGTCCCTTTACTCGAACACAGGCCCGGAGACGTCTTCTCCATTTGTCGATTGCGTCATCGACAACGGTCTGCCGTAGGCCATACCAGACCTCCACCAAGCGCTGCTTCAGTTCATCCACATCTAACCTAAGCTGGTACCCCGTTTTATGAAATATCGTCAGCCCGTAACACACTATGATATTGAGTACTTTTTGACGATTTTCTCAGCTAATCATTATTATTATTAGGCGCAGTTTGTTGGAGTTATTTCAAAACGTAATAGGGGTCCGGTTTTTTTTGAGACACAGTGTATATAGTACATAGCTGCCTCCGTCAGTACATAATTTGACAGTGTGTTAGGGAAGTTGAGAAAACAGTTGGGGTTCAACTCCCCCCCCCCAGCAATTCAAACACTGGTTTGAAGTATGGGTAAATAGGGGTCATCGAAAAATGACTTAGTTAGATGGTATGGAGGCTATGACACTGTGCTGGCAAGTATTTCCGCACTGTAGATAATATAATTATTTGCTGTATGTGTACAGGTAATGCAATGTTGCAGTTGAATGGATGTGTTGAAATGTGCAGGTGAAATGTTAGTGTATGCTGGTGGTCAACAGCCTCATCAACGCATCAGAGCCAGTTCAAATGTTTTGCAGTCATCATTCCACGTACTTGCCAGCTAATCACTTAGCTTACCTGCTTCTCAATCAACATCAGCTGCTAGGTCAGCAAAAACAGTAGAGGGTGGGCCAAAAAAATGACCCAACTTTTTTCTGTGCCAAAAACTATCAAATTTAGTGGAGATTTGACGATGTTCTGACAAAAACAAGCTGGGTCATTTTTTTGGCCAACCCTGTACATCAGTTGAAGAACCTTACAGATACTTGCATCTAGCCTTGACCAGCAACTACATCAAGCCACAACTGCGGGACAGAATCTTCAGTCCACACGTGTCGATAACCAACGTCTTAATCAAATGAATCTGTTACCAATGCTGCAACTTTTATGTTGTCTAAAGACACAACTTTTTGAATTCTGTTTCTTACCAGCTTTTTAACCCTGCTTTCTTGATTTTACTGCAGAGTGGCCTTATTTTATGTATAACAGTGTATAACAATGAATACTCATAATAATTGGATCATTTTTTAGGATTGTAAGTTTAATTACGTAAAGTGCCATTTTTCAAGTACTGTGATGTATTATTACTGCAAAGTAATGGTTTTTGACAGATTGCTCATGACAGCAAAATATGTTGATTTTTGTAATAGACATATTTGTTACTTTCTGTGAATACTTTTGTGGAAATCAGTTCCAGTTAATGACATTTGAAGCTAGTAGTTATGAATATTTTTTTATTGTATTGCGTGTTAATTTGCTGTAATTGTTGTTTATTATATAGTTTTTTGAATAATACTTTTTGTAATTAAATATAATTATAACATTTTGTCACTTACATCAAGTTACATTCTTGTTACTTTTGTTGCATTAGCAGCTGAAATCCATTTTTACACGCGAGAGCTAGCATAGCTATAGCACGTATTAGCTATGGTAATTCTGTCTTGGTATCTGTCACAACCTGGTACCATTTGGAGCCCAGGTGTGATAGAGGCTTCTGGTTTTCACCATATGATAGCTTAGAGTGTCTAGTATTTCGTGACAAAATTTCATGCCACTGGGTGAAGGGGGTCCCCACGAATGAGGGGGAGAAAAAGGGGCACTCCCTTAAAAGGCATTATTCTACCATTATTGGCTCATGTAATGTGAAAATGGTTGCAGATAGGCACAGACATGCTGCGTGTCATAACAAGCACTGGCAACGAGCTTCTTAAATATGTCTACATTGATGACCTTGAATGACCTTTAACCTCCACAATAGGGGGTTATAGTGAATTTTTTTGCGATTTCGGGCTGCGACACACATTTCAAGAGTGAATTGTGCCAAAATGGCTGGAGATAGACCAAGACAACCTGCATATGAAATTTTCAGCATTGAACGTAGATTTTAGCAATTCAAGTCTGGGCCCTCTAGGTTCAAGGAGGCCTGCGCACGTGGGTGCCAAAGTGGGGTTCCCCTCTTAAAAGTGGTTAGTTATCCACTGCTGGCTTGCCTAACATGAAAATGGTTGCAGATAGACATGCTGCTTAACATAACTAGCACTGGCGAAGAGCTTTTTAGGATTGTCAACATTGATGACCTTGATTGACCTTGAACCCTTAAAATAGGGGTTTTTAGTGATTTTTGGCTGCACAAGAGTGAATTGCGACGAAATTGATGGAGATAAACCAAGATTAATTACCTGCGAACAGGAGCTGCTATAGGCTCTTGCGCGTCTCGTGAGCATTAGCTCAGATTTCTTGTTTAATATTTTGATTAGTTTCCGTAGTGCTCTTCTGTTCTTACAACTGCATATCAGCTGTAACAATGAGCATCTCATTCATGTAATATTATGTTGTTTATGTTATTGTTGTAATGTTGCTGCATAAACTGGCACATGCACAGTTTGCGCACACACATAGTTACATATCAGTTTAACTATTGTAGGTTTGTGGTAGGGCCTACTTCTGGTAGCGTAGTATGTGTCATCAGTTATGGTGCATTTTTTTTTGCCTGTTACCTTTGACCTATACTGCCGAATCATAACTTTTATAACGTTCAGTTCTCGAGATAAAAGCCACAGTTAACGTTGTTAGATTTTTTTCCACAGTGAAAAATGAAAACGTATTTTATAAGTTGCACTTACAGTTAATGTGGTGGTGGCGTAGCATAGTGGTTAGAACGTCGGTCCTGGCCGGCGAACTTTCTCTATCCTGCGTTAGACTGATGACCACTTTGTGGGTAAAGCGTCCGCCATCAGTCAACCAACAAGGCCAACTCAGCCTGCCATCCCTCCAGGGTTGGTTAAATGAGTAGTAACCCATTATATATGGGTTACGGAAGTTGGGGACCTTGGTACAGCTGACTGGGGCTGCCTGGCCAGGCCGCTGCGCTAGCCTGTGTCTGCAGGCTGCACGCAGCGGCTGGGCGGCCGGCAGCTCTCGTCACTGACGAAAACGCATTAGAGGCGTATACGCGACGATGCGCTATACAAATTGACGATCTTTACCCTTTTTCACCTTTTTAATGATAACTTTTCTGTGATGTATGAATGTTGCATGGCTAACCTTTCATTAGTAGTGGCACATTTCATGTTTGAGCTATGTTCGGCCTTGTGAAATTGCCCTTTACACAATGATCCAACAGTTACATGCGGCACGCATTTCCCTGCGTCAATTTTGGCTTTGACGTTTTCATTTCTCAGTTACAGAGGCAGATTTGGGGCAAGCAGATACCGGTATGTAATGTGTACAGCTGGAGAAGGTCTGCAATGCATACAAAACCAAAATTCAATTAAAAAGTACTCTATGACATTATGATCTTGTTATCTAATCAGTCATTAGGAACAATAATGTAACAACAATCACATCACAGCATTACTTTGCTGAGGAATAATCAGTCCAGGAACTGCGAAGCATGTTAGGACAAGCATTATCATTCAGTTTCTGGTGGTTGGCACATTGCATCCGTTTCACGTTTAACGTTCAATTGGACGCCATTGCTTGGTCAAACTACACAGGGCTTAAGGACGAAAAAAGAGCCCGGACGATAGCTGTCAGAGATTGATTACAGAACTAACAGTGTGTATCAATTGCATCACTATTTCTCAAAAGAAGTAGATGTTGACTTTACAGGCAGTCACGGACGTGTCTCAGTATGTCATACTGGCCTATACCTTCCCACTTCAAGCCCCGAACCTATACAATAATGTTGTCTATTCACTAGTTCACTTTATGCTAATAGTACACAACTGTAAAAATAAACACTAAACACTGACAACACCAGGTCTGTCGAGAGGGTGGGGTAGGGGGGTAAGCTACCCCGGGCCCTGCGACGCTTGGGGGGCCCTGCCGTTGCATAGAAATATAAAGTACACCAGAATGCACCATTTTGAAAAGAAAAATTCAAAATTTTTCACTAGAGGGGCCATGCGAGAATGTTTCCCTGAGCCACACTGTACCACACATGCAGAAGCTCCATGGTACGTATTAAACTACAAGTTATAACGAAATAATGCAATGAAGCACCATAAAAATTTGACCAATTAAGGTCAATTCATGCTTGCATCCCTGTCGGGTAGGCAAGTTGAGTACTGCCCACATGACTGGGGTGAATGCAGGCAATGACGTATTTAGGATTTGGCAAAGGGGGGGCATGGCGAGCGCGCAGAGTGCGAGCCTGTAATGGGGGTCTGGGGGTGGAGCCCCCAGTGGGGTCCAGGGGCAGAGCCCCTGAGCCCCCAGTGGGGTTTAGGGGCAGAGCCCCTGGTCGGGGTGTCAGAGGGGGCAAAGCCCCCCTGAAGCTGAAACACTTTTTGCTTTTGAACGTTCAATGGAAGCCGCAAATTTGCCCATTTTCTTCTGAAATTCGGAAATGCAGAAAATCACAGCGTCATATCATATTGTATCGGTATGAAAAAAGACCATCAAATATTGTTGAATTTTGCAATTCTTGTTGGAAAACAGCAAAAAATGCACCTTTTCGTATAAAGTTGCCTTAAAAAAATTTTCATGGTCAAGCCAAAGGGGGGGAGGGGCCATTGCACCGTGGCCCTCCCCCTAAATATGCCACTGAATGCAGGGCACATTCACCTGTCTCAGGAGGCAGGTGTCTCACTGTGTGATCCCATATGGCAGGTGACGCTATGTATCTGAGATGGGTTCCTGTGAAGATATATACATTTTTTCAACCAGTGGCATCGTGATGGGGGGATTGCCCCCCCTAAATTTCTGGCTGTCTGAAATCTGTCAGAAAATCTTGTCGGAAAATATTTGCCTAAAAATGTGAAACTGGGTCTGAAAACCCTATTTTGGGGGAATTTAGGAGAAAATTGAAATCCTGATCACCCATAATCTCCTCTGTCGTAAAATTGCAACTTTTACCCTGCCTGCTTTTTTAAACACACAAAGCCAGTTTTCAACTAAATATTTTCCCACTGAACTTGCATTAGCTGGCTGCCCCAGTCTGATTTTTATTCTTTATTAGTCAGCTAGGAATGGGACAGGCAACAACTCTTCATATGGTCCGATCACACATTCATCTGTGTCACTGCACATCCGCCTTACATCTATAGAATGTCCAATATCAACAGCGTGGTGCAACATTTCATTTCCATTCTTTATGTCATCTACACAACAGAAATGCGGAAAGCTAATGCAATGTAACAACATTACTTATACTTAAAAGTATTAGAAATCAACACTACTGTATCTTCACTGCAAAAATCAAAGCCAATAATTGTTAACAAAAACAATGCCACAAGTGAGCAAATATCTACATAAAGCACGTCTGTTACATTTTTTCATGCACCACCCTCCAGCCCAGTCTGCTAGCAACTAGAAGACTTTCCAGCTGTTGTCATCGTCATCGTCGTTATCGTCGACACTGTACTTGGAGTCCTGGTACTGGTCACCAAGCTTGCGCCACCACGGCTGATCTAGCAGTCTCAACTCCGAGAGGTGGTCACGTCGGGCCTTGCTTGCCACTGGCACAGAGTCGCAGGCGAAGGATTTCAGTAAGCCGTCAAAGTCTTCTCTGTCATCTTCAACGTTGAGATCACTCAATCGCGGTGCATCTGAACATGCAGCAGAAACAACTGCCAATATTGCTAACAACATAACACTGGTGGTTTTCAGTCAGTGCAAAGGAAAAACAGATTTCAAGAACAGCTGCTTTAACACCTTCTACCAACTGAAGGTCACTAATAGGGCCTCAAATACCGACGATGTTTGGCAATTTACCGATATTTCGGTATTCAAGAAAGGCAATACCAGTATGCTGGTACTGATACCGGTATTTTGTTCAATGATGCTGTTAATGAGAAAATCTTAATCTGACTGGCAGAAGACAGGCAATAAGTAGTTGTAAACAATAACTCTGTACTGCATCTATTATTATAAGAATACTTACCTATAGGCCTACCTCCCTAATGATTTATCTGACGTTAAGCGTTATAGAAGAAAGTTAGTGACTGACTGACCTAATAAAACATAACCTGTTATACTCCCAGCGACGAGCGTAGTTTAGAGCACAAAATCCCTCAGCTGCGAATGCTCTTTCTGCTTCTACAGATGTTGCTTTGAGAGTCATTAAGTGGGCCTGGGTAATCAAACGTAAGCTTATGACTGGCGCAAAATGATTGCGACTCACTAGACTCAGTGAACCTTGCTGCCTGAGGCCTCTCTAACTAGGTAAACGTGGGTTAGTCAGGCGACACTGCAACTTCATTCAGCATCCCAACCGCCCATGTATCCTTAGCAGCGTGCAATGCAGTCTGCGTTCTGAGTACAGCCTAAATGATGCACGGACAGCGACTCGTAGGCCTACGTCGTACAGTGGCAGCGTCTACAGTCACTGGCTAAACAAATGGTCACAGATTGCACAGTGCATCATGCCGATAACTTTTAGTATTGCTGACACTGAAAACTACGGTATTGGACAGTGCAATACTGGTATCAATACCGGTGACATTTAAGCCGGTATTCCGGTATTCGGTATACCGGTATTGGAGGCCCTAGTCACTAAAAGAAAATGGCCAGAAAACTATGTTTTACAAATAAAGTTTCATAAATTACTAGAGATATTCGTTTAGCATGCAAATGGTTGCAAAGATGTACGAGGGCCATCCCAAACGTTTCCAGCCTCAACATGTTAGACAACAATATTTTAAACGATCTATATATCAGCGAAACGTGTTGCAACATCAGACACATTCAGGAGGTTCACTATGACAAAAATAACAGAACTACATGCAAATAAAGGCCGGTGCTAGAAAAGGAATAACTGGAAACGTCTGGAATTCTGTACACCTGGAGACCATAAACAGCTCGTAAACAAAAGAGAACACAGTAACAGCAGTTGATAGCATTTTAAAACACTGACTCATGAAACAGTACTGAGCGACGTACTAAGCAGCAGTGAGGCGTCCATATCAAGTCGTGCGAGTAGCGCCTCACGATGCTGTTGTTTCCTGTGACTAGCAGCTGCTGTAGTCACGTAGCTCCGCATCATCTCCTGAGCTCGATTGTGAAGCTGTTCTTGCATCTCACGACTCAATGCCTCATGCTAGTTCAATAACACACAACACAGCCCTGGCAATATAACTGTAGATCTGCCAAGCTCTTTAACACTTTAAGCAAATTAAAAAAACTGAACTGTTTGATATTGCCAACACCATATATACAGATAAGGAATACTCAGTCTAGTCTCTGCCATGATGCAACTCTTATCTATTTTCGACATATGATCCAATACATGTTTTTTATTATTGATTGATTGATTGAGTAAGTTGCAAAAATAAAACCTATTCTGTCTGCGACAATAACTTTCATTCATAGTACAGATGAAGACTAGATGGAAATTTCTCCCAAAATTTTCTGAGAAGACTAAAATGCACCAAAATGTTTTATTTATTTATTTATTACAAAAGCGTACTCATAGGACAAGAAAGTACAAGTAGAAATATGGGGCAGGGGCCAACTGCCATCATAAATCTGATTGGAGGAAAAATTTATGGGGTTCACATTCCCCCCTGAGCCTCCGGTTACTACGTATGGGTGGCTTAATAATGAAAACTGACATGGAGAACAAGCAGAAAGCCACACAGAGAACAGTCTCGGCCTACCGGGAAGCTAACTGGCTGGCAAAAAGGGGGCTTGCTGGTGAGTACGAAACAAATCCGCTCGTGGAAACTGAGCATTTGGGGTGGCCGGCTTGCACAAATCCTGCGCATGCTCTGGCTTTCATTCAAGTAACTGCTATCACGCATGTGGCTAAAAAGTCCACGCAAGTCTATAAGGTCATTTCACCAATAGTATGATTTGGTAGCCACTTGCTATTAGTACAGCATGGTATGGAGTGGTTGTAATTAGCACTTGATCACCATATTTCTAATATTGTGGTAGGCTGCAGTTATTACTGTGTGTGTTTGGCGCCATTCCTGTATCTTTGCCTGTATCTCAGAGCACCTGTCCTCACTGAGGCCCACTGGTCTCTGCCAGATGTAGTGCTCCTTCTTGCGTTTGCGCCGACCATCTAACCACCGTCGCACCTTAACAGTGTCACAACGTCGAGCATATAACGAAAAAGAATACATATCACCATCATAATGATAACCTAGTTTGTACAGCGTCGGTATGTAAAAGAGACTTCCAACACACTTGAAGTGCTCGCAAATGTGCTTCAGGCATTCATTTTAATAAAATGCAAAAAGATGAGACACATAATGTAACATAATGCAAATACACGACCGTTTTTCACACAAACAAGGGTTAATCACTAACCAGTTTCCCCTTAATTCTCCTCTTCACTTGTATTCCTAAGCAGTTTTGTGGTAATTTTTTTATTTGTAATTGGTGCATCAAGCAACATGCCAAACATTTGACAAAGTCCGTGACGCAATCCCGACACACATCAATAACACATAGGACTCATTCATACGGAAGATTAATGAAAGTAACCAATGCGACAGATAATATCTAAGTCACCGTTCTCTGTATGGTGACAGCTGCACGAGTTCTCTGGACATTGCATCGCCTGCTGGTGACACCACGGCGAGTACGGTAACCTTTCCACTGAGCTTGGATCTTGATGGCCGCACGATGCTGCTCATTAGCCAGATGCTTGTTCACTTCGGCTGCACAAGAATAGCAAGCTTAACAAGCACATGCATCATTGATGAATGCCATTCTGTGACTACACTGTATAATCAATATAACAACATATACCTACTTATGGTCATCATTTATTTGTGCAAAATGAAATGCAAACTTTTAAAAAATGCACATGAATAGAACAGGACTGCACTAACAAATTCTGTTAGTAAGCACAACATGACAAAACATCCAATGAAGCTTATTTACAGCGAGCTTCAGAACGTTCATCAGTACCAGTAGCAAAATATATGGTAAAATAACAATAACTAGAAAATTGGGGCAGAGCCCAACGTGAAGCCGCCTATCACCGTAATCCGATTAAGGGCAGTTATGGGGTTAAAATTCCGTTCGCAGCAAAGTCACATGGCCCGAATGCAATTGCATTATCCTATATACCAAGCACAATGTTGAACTGAGGTGGTTCGAAATGAGACAACAGAACTTTGTTATTTGTGATCCCAAGTTTACCAAGTTTTTTTGCATTCAGTGTGAAATTGATCGTAGTTGAGAACGCCGTTCTCCGCTTATCGATATCTCTATCCATTCCTGAGATATGTGTGCTCAAAGTCTAAAGTTGTTTGTAAATGTGTGCACTGTTGAGTGTCGATTTTGGGTGGGTCAACATGAGCCCCTATAACTTTTTTGTTAGTGAACTAAAGTTCACAATTTTTTTCTGTTCAATGCAGGAGGGACAGTGCTTAACAATGCCGTTTGTCGACAACTCAATCCGTTCCAGAGATGTTCGCGGTCAAAGTCAAACGTCGTCCTAAATTGCGGTGAATTTTGAATTTTTTTTGCCTACCCAAATTTTCAGGGGGCAGCGCCCCCCAAATTGTACCCGGTTTAACATCCCACCTAGCGGAACGTCACATGGTAAAGTTTTGTTTGGCTACTCTCCTTAGCGCCAAAGTTATAAAGGCTCATACACTACATTTTAAGCCAATCTTTGACCCCCTTTGTAAAAAAATTGTTGGGGGACCCCATCCCCATTGGGGTGTGCACTAGCAAGACTTAACCATTCTGCAGCACGTGTAAAAATTTTTTGGGGGGGCACAGCCCCCCCCCGGGCTGAAATATGGTCTTACGAAAAAGTCGATTTGGTGGGTAAACATTAGCTGCGTGCACACTGTGGTTAGTGGACCAAAGTTCACCAAACTTTTTTGTCTAATGCAGAAGGAATCGCAGTTGGTAAATTATTTTACCAATTTTGGACATCTTTATCCATTCCGGAGATATTGGCGCTCAAACTGGGAATGGGTTCAAAATCGAGCAAAATTTAGCATGTTTTTTGCCCCGTCATGTTGCAAAATTTTGTGGCGATTGACCGTCAAAACTCAAAGATCTCGTGGCGAAACAAAATAATAAACAGCAGTTAAACAAGGCTTTCCAGACAATTGTTCCAGGTGGTCTAACAATTTTGTTAAGTGCAGTAACAGCAGCCATGCAAAGCGGTTCAGGTGATCCGATACAAAGTGGGCTGACACTCCTTATGATCAATACAGTCATAATCATATCTGACACTTTTGGCAACAGAAAAAGTAAATTAGTAAATCAAGTCAGTCAGTCTATCAATCGATACGAACTAAAACAGGACTAAGTCATACTGCAGCAGTCATGCTTGCCAACCTGCAGGCAGAATTTCCAGCGTTTTGAGTTGCCGCAGATGAAGCTGGCGCATCATGTATCGACGCTGAATGACGAGCATGTGCTGCAGATCGGAACACATCTTCTGCTCCTGGCGTCTTCTCTCCTCTTCCTGCTTCCGTGACCTAAATGAGTATTAAACAAGCACTATCGCATAATTGTTTTAATTAGTTAGTAACTGATTAATGATTACTATCTACAGCAACTACAACAACATAATATACACACTTGTACATCACCATAGTTCTGTAGCTACCAACGATGATCTGCAGCAAATCTACGTAGACAGTAAAAGCTAAAAGCCAAAATCCAGTACTTGATCTATCCTGTCAGTGGCAAGATAGATCGTCTGACTGTCTGAAGAAACTTTATATACAAATGACATTTCTCGTCAAGTGGTACAGTGCACAATGAAAATGAATTTGCAGCTGAAAACGTGCCTGCTGAATAAATGGCAAACTTTGCATATCAAGTGAGAAGAATAGATGATGATGGTGACATACTGCTGCTAAATTCAGCTTATGACTGAACTACAGTGACGTGCTATCATCTGATCAGCAACATATACAACAGGTTTAATTCAGAGATAACAATAAATGCCTATATCCTCCTCCTCCGGTGTCATGGCGATGCAGTTAAGCACGCTCGGACACTGCGGACAGCCTCGTGTATTCCCTCCATTGTCTTCTGTCCTCTGCCTCATGTTTTGCTTCTGTGACTGAGAGTCCCATCATCTGGCAATTGTCCAAAATATTATCAGTCCAGCGCTTCCTCGGTCGTCCTCGGTGTCTGTTTCCGTAAACACGACCACACAGGGCTCGGTGTGGCCATCAGGAAGGTTGCATTCTGACTAAGACGGCAGCTTCGGATCCTGTCCACAATGTCATGCTGAATGTTGAGCTGATTCTCACAATTTAGGTGACAAATCTGTTATACTGGCACTAATGTACTATACCATGTGTGCATAATCCGTCGCAGTTCAACCAGAAAATGTCTATTAAAAACCAAATTTCAAACTATCTTGGCTTATAAATATTCACATTCACACTAATGAATATTCAGTATATACCGAAAACTTTTCTGGAAGTGAGCAATGGCAACGTCAGCCCTCTTAAGCTGGTGTCGTGTCCTATAACTTCTCCACTGAGCTTGAATCAGTCGTGCCGCTCTTTCCAGCTTCTACTGTGCCGACAACACAATGCAATATCAAATAGAAACAAGAGCCAAAGTAATTTGACAAAAGGTGGCAATACTATGCCAGTGGCAAGTCCGCCCAGTCTAGCTGCAATTTGTAATGTACACCATGGTCCATAAAAACGTGCCACTTTTATCTTTTAAATAGCTCCGTGAAACAATGGCTAATTTTAATAATTTTTGGCTTGCAACATCAAAAAGCAACTAGATGCAAATGGCTTTGGCTTGAGCCATCTCACTTTAATAGTGTTACTACACTACCTTGTGAAATGCAGAAGTCATAGTTTGGCCATTCACAACAATGAATTCATACTGGATAGGCCACGCGTCAGCTCAGAAATAAAATGATTAACTAAATAACAACAAATAGGATTGGCAACTACTGCATCTGAAAAAGTCACACGTGTCACATCACATCGTTTTTATTACAGCATGTGCTCAAAATGTCCTCCTCTAGTACAAATGCAAGCTGCAAACGTTGACACCACTCGCCAACAGCAGGTTCAATAACTTGCACTTCACTAGGTAGTGTAGCGACAGTATTAAAGTGAGGTGACCAAAATTAGAGTCATTTGTGTCGAGTTTCTTCCTGATGTCGCATGCCAAAAATTATTAAAATCGGCCAATGTTTCATGGAGCTGTGCAAAAAAAATAAAAGTGGCACATTTTCATGGACCACAGTGTAACTGCATGTTTTTGCTCAAGGTTTGACTCAAAATCTTCCCTACCAAAAGGATTAGGGACTCCCATCAACCACAATCTGCCACTGGACCCCGTAACTGTATGTGCCAAATGGTATCTTAATCTGTCGAATGGTTTAATAATAATGATGATAATGACACGAATGCCAATGTTTGTAGCGCTGTCATCATGGCAAAGCCATTGCGAGAGTTCACTCGGTTCATTTGATGAATGTAGCACGAGCGCCAGATGGCTGCCGACCTTTGGACCAAGCCAATCAGCTCGAGTCGAAAGATCCGCCGATAGGCAGCTACAGTAACTATACTGACCATCGCCATTTATTACTATTCAGCTCACAAGCTCATACTCATTTTACCATCCCACGGAGGGTAGAAGGCTGAGTCGACCTAGCTAGCAGGCTTCACACCGAAATGGTTTACCTGCCCATAGACAGTCACCGAACACATTAATAACCGAGCTCGTCGAGCAGTAACTTTGTTGATTTAATCAAACGTGTTACCGCTACGCCAAGCCACTAACCATGAATGTGACACACAAGTCAAACTATGCTGTGGAGAAATGTATTGCAATAGGCAGAATTGTTGTATTCAACAATATCACCTAAGAATAATAGTGCAATAACAACACCAATTTCGCATTAGAAAAGACATGTATGTGATGCAAATTAATGCCAAAAATAACAACTGCCATTTTACACTTCACGTTGTACTTTACAACATACTTTACATTGAGTCATAGAAGTGAAAGATCATGCAATACAGTAGACAACTTGAAACGTGTGAATGGGGCCAGCAATAGATAACGAATAGTGACAATAATTATAGAAACAAGTCTAGTTACAAGACCAGACGCCACACAGACTGATTAACGGCAGCAGTAAAGATACGCCAGTTTCTCACCTCAACTTGAGCTCGCTGGAAGTTTCCAGTGTCAAGAAGCAGCATCAGGTGCTGGGCGTCAGAGCTTGGACCAGCTCGGCTTGTCGGTTTGTTTGCCAGCAACAGCCGCAGACCTCTAAAGCACAATCAATGAACGAATCAATGAACGAATGAATGGACGAATTAAGGAACAAAGGAACAAACGAATGAACAAAGGAATAAATGAAGAAATGAATGAATGAATGAACAAAGCAATGAAGGAACGAACGAACAAACAAAAGAATGAACAAACATATAAAGGAATGAACAAAGACATAAATGAACATTGAACAACGGAACGAACGAATAAATGAACGAATGAACAAAAAAAAAACAAATAAAAGAAGTAACAAATAAACAAACAAAAAGTAATGGATATATGAACAAATGAATAAAGAAAAAGAAGAATAAAGAAACAAATGAATAAATGAACGAATGAATCACTTAATCATGAGCGTCAGCACCCAGGAGTTCCTGGCACAAATCGGAAG
>Ga0209367_1004810_pt1 | contig 18747 bp, 16 predicted proteins | sample WorMetLIZISLAND2_FD_187412 | JGI IMG/M metagenome (GOLD analysis project Ga0209367, IMG submission 187412) | Marine gutless worms symbiont microbial communities from Max Planck institute for Marine Microbiology, Germany - Olavius geniculatus... ... | reverse complement strand
GCGAAAAATTCACTAAAAACCTCTTTTTGAGGGGTTCAAGGTCGTTCAAGGTCATCGATGTTGATAAATCCAAAAAGCCTGTCACCAGTGCTTGTTACGATAAGCAGCATGTATGTACCTATCTGCAGCCGTTTTCACGCTACACAAGATAATTGCGGTAAAATAACCACTTTTTAGGGGGGTAGTTGTCTTTGATGCCTACCGGTGCCGGCCTCCTTGAACCTAGAGGGTCAGGACTTGGACTGCTGAAATCTACGTTTAATGCTGAAAATTTTGTACGCTGGTTGTTTTGGTCTATCTTCAGCCATTTCGTTACAATTCAGTGTAGAAATGTGCAATGCATTCAAAAATTGCGAAAAAAAATCACTAAAAACCCCTTTTTGGGGGGTTCAAGGTTGTTCAAGGTCATCGATGTTGATAAATCTCAAAAGCCCGTCACTAGTGCTTGTTATGAATTATGATAAGCAGCATGTCTGTACCTATCTGCAACCGTTTTCACGCTACACGAGATAATTGCGGTAAAATATTCACTTTTTGGTGGGGTAGCTGTCTTTGACACCCGCCTGCACCGGCCTCCTTGAACATAGGGGCTAGAGGGTCGGGACTTGGACTGCTAAAATCTAGGTTGAATGCTGAAAATTTGTCTTGCTCTATCTCCAGCCATTTCGTCGCAATTCAGTGTTGAAATGTGCGCTGCATCCAAAAATTGCGATATATTCACTAAAAACCTTTTTTTGAGGGGTTCAAGGTCGTTCAAGGTCATCGATGTTGATAAATCCAAAAGCAGCATGTATGTTCCTATCTGCAACCATTCTCACATTATTCGAGCTAATAATGGCAAAATGACGTGTTTTTAAAGGGGTACCCCTCTTTGACGCCCTCGTTCGAGGAGAACCCTTGCACGGAGTGGCATGGAATTTTGTCACGATAAACTAGACACCTTTGGGCAGCCCACAGTAAAGATTTCGTGATCCTAGCTTGCACCGTTTTGATACAGATCACGAGTGTGACAGATGGACAGACAGACGGTCAGACGCCCAGACGATGGCTAAGACGCGCGAAGCATTCTGCTGTCGCTCGTAAAAACAACTTGTGCAAAATCAGTTATAACTGAAAATGTAAATCACATGTAGTTAAGTGAATAAGAAAGATCGACACGGTGCTTAATATAAAACTAATAGATGTTACCATTTAAAACTTTCAAAATGTAATTGAAAACTGTAATGTAATTTGAAATTACAAATTACATAACCGTGTAATTGAATTACCAATTACAAATTACATTAAAACGAAATGTAATTGAATTACAAACTACAATTGTAATTTGTAATTGAATTACGTAATTGAATTACATGTAATTTCATTACTGCCCAGCTCTGTCTCTCTCCATGCAAGATTCTTTGTACACCATCAGTATGGGTTTTGTTTATCTGTTTTAGGTTTCTCTCTTGAGTGTACCTGCCTGCCATTCGTTATGTCTGTCTGTCTGTCTGACTGTGTTGTAGTCTGGCTCTATGGCTGGTTTCTGTGTTGATACTGTCCTATACCCACTGGACACTGTGAAGACAAGGCTTCAAAGTTCTGTTGGGTTTATGCACTCCGGTCGTTTTCGTGGCATCTATAGGGGACTCGGGTCTGTGGCTGTCGGCTCTGTACCTGGGGGTGATTATTTCATCATATGTTTTGTATAAATGTGCTGCTGCTGATTGCACCAATGCACCACATATCTGCTGTTCACGGTTTTCACAGTGCACATATTTATTGCATTTTGCTGATTTTTTTCAAATCAAACAGTTACAGTCAAAATAGCATTGCCATCAACCTTTCCATGTGTAAGGGCCATAAAAGGCAATATCAATTCCAAAAAAATCCATTCCCTCACATTTGTCAGAGGGTTGTGGGTTATAGCATCAGTTTTGTTAAAGCAGATAGCATTTATGTCTGGAATGGTGGTAGGTACAAATCAGCTGCTATTTGTGTGGGGGTGGTTATTATGTGGTTATTATCACTGCTAGTATTTCTATGCCACATAGCAGGTCCTTTGCTTGTTTGCTTTAAGAAATGTATTCTAAAGTTCGAATAGTTATAATTTTTGAATTAAGCCAAGTACCACAATAAAATTTGCTGGGTATGTCTTGTACAACATAAATTTAGTGAAAAATCTGCTGTAGTTCGAGAGTATTGTGTTTTTAGTGCACTCTATAAATGCAGTGTTTCAACTTTAGGTCCTTTGCAGTTATGGAGATAGAAATAGTTACTGAGAAAAAACATTATTTATAATTATTTTCCTGCCCTTCTTACTCAGTTTGATACTGCAAGCAAACGTTGACATTTGTTGAATTGTACCAGAGTTTTGCTGTTTTTAGTAAGTTTTTATAGTTCATGATTTGCAGCTGCTCTGTTTTTCACAACGTATGAATCAGTAAAAGACCTGATGGGGTTCATTGGTCTCTCGTCATCTCAGTTTAACGTAACAAGCCTTGTTGCGGCCTCATGCTGCGGAGAAACGGTTAGTGGTATTAGTAGCACTAGTAGTAGTAGTAGTCGTAGCAGTTGTAATCATAGCTGGTGTAGTGCTAAAGAGGGTCCATTTGCTTTTAACAGTTTTAGCTGCTTTAGGCTGCGTTCACATAAACATGAGTACGAGTCTGGCACTGTACGGGTTCCCGGTATGAGTTCCGGCAAACACGAGTTTGCATGTATTTCAATGGCGGTGGCGGCCGTTCACATATATACGAGTATGCGTTACATGTAAATTTCACTCGTATGAGTAGTTTCTGTGCAGGTCATGTTTTTGTCCAACTCGTAGAAAGTAAACTACTTGTAAATGGCATTAATATAATTTCTAAAACTAGTGGCACACATTTGACATCAGAACTGACATCATCGTAAAACTGTTCATCATTAGAGATGTGCAGTTTGTAAAAATAGTAACTTTGTAGTGGAATATTGTTGTTTTAATAGCGAAGCATCTCATCAATTTGATTTTATTCAATATGGCCTACATGCGTTTAGTTGTGTGCTTGTACAAGTCACCGTGAACGCTCCACTCATACAATTGAAGCTTCTACGGGCCATAAACGGAAACCTGGACATGTACTCATACTCGTACTCGTATCTATGTGAACGAAACCTTAAGGTCGTATTTTTTCCTCAAGCAAACACTGAGACATAAGCTATAGATAAACGCCGATATTGCATGGTCTAAAAATATGCTATAAAAGCAGAGATAGAAGATGAATTGAGAGGAATATTCGAATTTGCAACAAGGTTGGAAATTATGATTTTAATTTTTTTGCAGTTAAGTGCTTGCCCGAGTGCCATTCTTGGGTGTTTGAAATTGTTTTTGTCCACCAGATGGCATGCCTGGTACGAGTGCCCACGGAGGTGGTCAAACAGAGGGCGATGACATCACACGGCGTTTCCTCGTTCGACGTACTTCTACGAACTGTTCGCACTGAGGTATTGTTAGATCTCCATAGCAGTAGTAATCTAATCTAAAAACAATTTATATAGCGCCAGCCATAGTCACAGTGTCAACTGTGAATCAAAGTGCTGTATTGGCCGTGACCTGTCCTAGGTGCTGTAGGCTAAAGTAATCAGCAGCAGCAGTGGTAGAAGTTTCCAGTGCAAGTCATTTTCTATACCTTAGTGTATAGAGCATCACTTATTAGGAGTAAGAGCACTGAATTTTTGGGTTGTAGTCTAATTCTAGTTATAATTTGTGCACTAATACAGAAAGTTGTTTATTGAGAAATTGTTAAAAAGTCGAGTGTTGTCAAGTAATTGTGATGGTAAATAATAGTGTTTTTGTAATTGTGTGTGTGTATATGTCTGGTAGGGTTTTATTGGTCTGTATCGTGGCTATTTGGTGACACTATCACGAGAGCTACCATTTGCACTGCTTCAGTTTCCACTGTGGGAATATCTCAAGGTACCACAATTAGACGTTTTGAATGTACCGTAAAACTGCCAATACAAGCCGGGTCTCTAATACAAGCGGGGGTCTGAAACTGATGTTTTAATAGAAGCCGCGTCTCAATAAAATCTGGCTCCCTAACATAAGCGAGGTCTCCAATATAAGCTGGACGTCCAAGTAGTTGTTGTTGTAAGTGTACTAGCAATTGTAGTAGTAGTAGTGATTAGTTGTATGTGCAGTAGTAGTATACACTCGCTCTAGATTGTATTGTAATAATACTGTTGTGCACACTAACCATAGATAAAGTATTACCCTGGTATAACAGGTTGACAATGTTTTAATAGAAGCTGTATCTCAAATAAAAGCCAGGTCTCCAGTACAAGCCAGGGGTCTAAGTGAAATGTTCTAATAGAAGCCAGACGCTTCTATTAGCAGTTTTGTGGTATTTCAAATTATGTCTTTTTCATGGCTTGTTTAATCGGTGTGCAGTGCTAAGTCATTTAGTGAACTTTCATTGAAAAGTCACCTGTCGTACTGCATCAGTGTTACCTGACTTGGTGACATATTGGTTATTATGTTGACTTGCGATTGAGATGTCGTAGGTTTGACTCGTGGTCCTGTCACTATCAAGTGGATGGGTGACTGTCTGCAGATAGGTAAAACATCTTGGTATATAGCCAACCACCCAGGTTAACTCCACCTTCCATCCCTTTGTATTTGGAAAACTAACAAAATGGCACTGTTTTGTAACTTATTTGTGGAATCACCCTCGTAAATCGAGTTCCAGGCTGTCTGGCTGGAGTTAAGTTGGATGGAGTGATTTCACCTGGATCAGGTGGCAGTTGACACCATGATTCCATATGGCAGGTGGTGCTTCCTAGCTCAGAGATGGGTTACTATTAGCAGCTATTTTTAACCTTTATATTTATTCTGTTGTTCGGATTAAGTACTCAATGATACAGTCTTCTCCAATTGTGCAGGGCATTAGCTGATGGTGTAGTACATGTAGTTGCACCAGTGTGTATTAGTTGTAGTAGTAGTTGTTATTGATTAGTAGTAATTATTGCTATGTAGTTGAAGGGGTCGCTGGATCAGAGTGCAGTAGTTGTTGTTGTTTAGTTGAAGTGGTCACTAATTCAGCTGTCACCAGTTAGTCCGTGGCAGTCGTCTGTTTGTGGTGCATTTGCTGGTGGGTTTTCCGCTGCTGTAACTACCCCGCTCGACGTCGCTAAAACACGCATCATGCTCGCACCGGTATACCTCCATTAATTTCAGAAATAATACTTTGTGGCATACTTTGTCCTCCTATATCTCACCACAGTACTGCAGTGCTATAGCTGCCTGTAGTCTCACTGCAGTCAAGCGAGATGGTTGAAACATTTCTTGCATCTGTTTATCACACACACATACCACGCAGAACACGTCATCGGTCAGTCAACACGGTCTAGAATTTATTAGGTTAGCAATTCTAGCAAAACTTGCCCTAGTGAGCAAATACAGAAGAGTGCCAACCAGAACAGACTTCCATCTGACATCTGTCAGTCTTAGGTCCCATTTTTTCATGCACATTTGATGGCCGGCCGATCAAATTGATCTCTGATCAACTTTGGTACTTGATCTGAGATCATCTCAATAACCGTTTTTCCATCGCCAATTAGCGATTGATCGTCCATCAAATCTCCCATCAAGTTGATGGCCGAATATTGGCGGATCAAGTCAGATAATTGACGATTAAACGTGGCGATCTGCAGTTGGTTGCTTATTCGCACCAGAAACATCGCTTCACGTCGCCGGTCAGAACAGCAATTCACGCATTAAAATGAAGTTCCAGGCATGGCGATCAGTCACTACTGATCCATTCATATTGTGCATGGTGTTTTGTAAAGAAATAAAATGGATAGACGCTCCCATATAGATTTGCGATAGAACGTATTTTTGACAGCAGACGATATCGTTGCTATCACGACGTTTACTGGCTACGGCGTCCACTCGCAGCGCATGCTGGGTAATTTAGCGCAACACTGCAAATTAAGGTCACTGTCAGCCAATCAGATTGGCATAAAGTAGGCTCAGTTGACGGCGGATCAGCTAATCACCGATCACGTAATTGGAGATCGAAAATCCATGGAAAAACGAAACACAGTTGGTCGACGATCAATTCTGAACATCAAGTTGATCGGAGATCAGTAAATCGGAGATCAAATTTGATTTGATTGGCGATGGAAAAACCGGACCTTAGGCAGCGTATGAAGACTTCCCTGCTTCGTCATTCGTATGCAAGCCCATAGCAAGACTTCTACAATGGGGGTTCAGTTCCACTTCCCTGGGCCCTCCATTAATCCAGCTACGGAATCTGGGGGGCATTGTTAGACCCCCAGTGGGGTCCGGGGCAAATCTCCAGTCACTCATGCATTTTGGTGCACTTCGAACTTTTGCATCTAGTGGTCACGTTGTGGCAAAAATGGGTTTGAGGCCAGCATTTTCAATGCCAAGGCCAGTGGTTCTCGATGGTCTCAGCTGATGTGGGTGGGGAGTTCAGTTGAATTCATCAATTTCCCGCTTGGCTATTGGTCTTGTACATGGATCTACATATTTGAGACTTCACTGACATGGTCCTAGAAATAATGTATGTTTTTCAGGCCATGTGACAACCCTCTATGATGAGGATGATATATATTGATACATAAGGTGTATACAAACATGCTCTGTAGGCTGCAAGTGATCTGGCAAGTGGCAGCGTTTTACTGGCTCTGTCAACAGTGTTCCGACAGAAAGGCTTACGTGGGCAAGTGATTCCTTTCACAAAATAATTTTAGTTTGCCTTAGACATTGTAAATTTAGACCACTACTTTAAGATAATTAATTAAATAAATGGCACTTGTTGCTTCATATTTAATTGGAATCGGAAGTAAGTAAAATGGCAAACAGTGCAATGACAATGTCGTGGGTTCAAATTTCAATTTAAATCTCTCGCTAAAATTCTGAAAATAGATAAATGGTATGACGTCACAATAACGACTAAGGATATCTGTCTTAACAGTCAACTTTTGTTCACATATTTTGAATTAGCATTCTTTCGGCCATATTTGCTAATAATTTTGTTGAACTTTGTTGTTATGTGACTGTGTTATGATAGATAGAACACAACACCATAAATATATGCTGCACTGTGTTCTGTTTCAGCCTATTTGCTGGTGTATTGCCTCGTACTCTGTGGATTGCACTTGGCGGATCAATATTTCTCGGAGTCTATGACGCCTCACAGCTATTAATATGGACATTATTTCCACAGTGACAGTGCAGAATAATTTAGGAATAACTTTAGCGAATTTAGACCAGTTGTTTTAATAAGATTTTTTTGTTTATTGTGTGTCAGTTTTTATTGTTTGTTTTTGCACAGCTGTTAATATAACGTTGATGGTGACGTGGATTAGTACTGGTAATTTATGGTTACGAAGTTTTCTGCAACTGTACCACCTTAATGACAGCATTTTAGTGTGTTCTAGCTCAAGAATTAACAAGCGCAGAAAAATCCCACAGGGCAGCAGTAATGAGCGTACCAATTATCAGCTCAAAAAAAAGTCTCAGGACTGGGTTAGGGCTAGCATTAGATGATGACTGCATAATGTGCCACCACAGAGCTTATATATTTTCTGTATATCACAGAAAACCAAAATTGGCGTAAACATTCTCCACGGCTGGGGCAATTTTCAAGGTGCGTCAATTTTCAGCTTAAAAGGATGGGGTTAGGACCAGCTATTTAGCGTATGGCTGCATAATTTTCTACCACTGGGCATTTCTATTTACGCTCATTGACTTGCATGGCATTAAGTAAATAATTCATTTAATGCTCAAACAATGGACATCAAACAACAGTGAAAGAATCACAGTCGAGTCTCTAAAGGGTGGGTCAAAATATTTGACTTTTTGAGTGTGAGATAACGAGTGATAGACAGGTTTGTGATAAGTCAAAAATTTTATAATTTTGTCTAGAAAAACTGTAGAACTAGCATATCGTTGTGTTGAAATATTTTGTGAGTTATTTTTGCAAATCTTTCTTCACCACCCGTACCCTTGAAATTATGCCAAATTTGACATCAACACAAATTTGTGACAAAATTCATACAAATTGCAAAATTCTACCACCAACCAGGGTCATTAAATTATCAACGCTAAAAATAATCCAGTGTTTTTGGCCCACTCTGTACAACTACAAAGTAGATGGTGTCTATATATGAAAGTCAGTGGCAAAGTTATAGCTGTCGCTTTCTGTGGTCGATCCAAGTCCTGATAAACCAGCTGTAAGTACTGTAGATAACTCACCAGCAAGCACATCTGTCAAGCAAACAATAACAGGTATTAATAGTTCAAATGCAAACAAGATGGTGGTTACAACTCCATTGACTATTATACCTACGCCAACATGTGACAACTACAGAACCAAAAAGTGCATTTTGGGGGCGTATTTCACCCCACTTTGATGCTGACCCTTGATCTTTTGACCCCAAAATTTGATGCAGTCATCCTTTTCCCAAAGTCCATTAGTGGTGGAAGTTTGGTCAAATTCTGTCAACAAATACCCAAGATACCCAAGATATCTTGCTAACAATGTTTGTTCAGGAATCGCGCACGGACGCACGAATACTCCGGAAACATAATGCCTCCGGCCACTACATTAGTGGAGGCATAAAAAGGCCCATAGGCTGTTGACAGGAAAACCATCAGAGAGCTATGGTGCATCACCTGCCATATCGGATCACACAGCACAGCCACTACACACCCCACATTAACCCTAGCTAGACTGGCCAGTACTCGATTTACGCACCCCAGAGGGATGAAAGGCTGAGTGAGTTGTCATTAAACCAAACTTTAGCTGAAAAGTCTGTTCATTGATCCATTTGCTCTCCAGACCACAGAATGTACAAAAATTTACAAGTTCATATGTTTAGATGTTGCAAAACATCAACTATAATTAAATATTCCATTACTGGTGGAATATGAAACTATAATTGGAGTCAGTTTGAGCGGATTTTATTCGGTTGGTTTTTAGCAGTTTTAGATGGGTTTACCCAATAAAACCCACCCAGTTTTGGGTTATTTCTTTAGAGCTGTTGAAGCGTTAATTTTTTAAACACATTAACGCACTGCGTTAATTTTTTAAATGCACTAATTAACACGTTATTAACGCACCCAGGCCCATCGAGAGGGAGACTAGAGGGGTAAGTTACCCCGGACCCTGCGACGTTCGTGGGGCTTCGCCTGTGGAATATAGAAAGTTAGAAACATATTTTAACGTATAATCAACAATAGCTGACGTCATAGCTAACACAAAAATCTATTAGCCTGCTGTCGGAATAATTATTTATCTACAGTAGCAACGGAACGGCAACTACAGTTTAGCTACATGAATTCATTTGATTGTCAAATAAATTTTAAAAAAAGCAGTTTAACGGAATATTGGAACTTTTGCTTCACAGAATTTAGTAAATTAACATAAATTTACGTATGTGCATTAATTTTTTTAACGCACGTCAATTTATTAATCCAATAAGACGTTAATTAATGTGTTATTTGACAGCTCTAATTTTTTTGGCTACGGGACATCTCAACCCTGAACAAAACACAGGGTGACCACTTGTCCGGAAACCTGTAAATGTCAGGGAATTTGAAACATGTCAGGGAAAAAATCTTGTCAGGGAAAAGTGTCCCAAAACTGTTCATTACTTTGCTTGCAGACTTGTACTCCCATACTTTAAAATTTGCGGTGCCAGTAAGCCGCTTTTGTTTGCCTTTATTGTTTAAACTGCACTAAATTTGGTCAGTTAATTCTCTGAAAAATTATTAAAATTGTTGCCAATAGACGTCATATCGCTACTGTTGCGAGGGGCGACTCCGTCCATGTTCCCTTAAAATGTCTGGAAAAGTCGGGGAATTTGATCATGACTGGAGAGTGGCCACCCTGAATACAAACACTAATATACTCCATGAGAAATGTGCATCTGTATTTTCCACCAAAACTCCCATGTTTCTACTAATACATGTTTACCAGCACTGCTGCACTGTTTCTCACTTTGCTGAAGTGCACCTTTCACTACAACTAATACTACCGGTACTACAACAACTACTACTGCTACCACTACTGCCGCAACAACAACTACTACTGCTGCCACAGGTTTACCGGCTCTTGACTTATCGGAAGTACATCTTTTGCTGTCAGTTACATTACGACAACTACTACTAGTCTAGTACTACTACAACCAAAATCTACTACTGGTAAGCAATCCTACAAATACTACAACAATGGCTAATTACTATAAAGCTTTACCTGCTCTTCTGCGCTGTTTCTTGACTTTCTTGAAGTCCATCTTTTGCTGTCGGTTCATCTGCAGGTTACCAGGTGGCAGCACAGGCTTCGTACTTGCTACATTAGTCTTCTGTTTCGGCAACTTCTTTGTCTTGTCCAAATCCACTGTTAGTGAACCCTGAGAGTGACAAACGACAAGCACAACTATGACTCTTGTCTGATGCCACTGGCCTCTGACCTACTCAACTGAAAAACGGCACCCTGGTTACCTCTAGACTTGGGAACGTTTACACTGATTCCGATTTTTTGATGCTTTTTCGGCTTTTACGTTTGGTGCCTGTAGCACCGTACAAGACGGAGTAATGAACAGATAGGGAAGACTTGTACTGCTCTTATATTCCATTCATGGGACTTGTGCCTGCCACTGGGATGACAGGAAACAAAAAAAACAAATAAACCATAACTGAATCAATCAGTAAGTAACTAATTAAGTGAAGAAACAAATAAACTTGGCGACTCAACACTGCTTATGTCTGACAACAGCAGCATGACCATGACCTTCTGCATTCAAAGCCACGACCTGCTTTTTAAAACATTTTGCTTACTTGTACATTTTCTGCTGCCTGTGCCTAGTGACATCATCACCGACGTCATTGGCATTTGGTTAGTGATTTGGATAGAGTTACTTCTTTGTAATATAAAGAACACTGTGTCTACGAGAATGGGATGCTTAACTTCCTCTGACCACAGTCTTTGATTTGGAATCTGCATAAGACACTAACATTTCATAAGAGTGTAGAGTTTCCTGATTCTGCCGGTGAAAGAATCGTGAAAATCTGTTAATATTTGATGAACTTAGGATGCATAAAATGGGGTCATTTTGGGGCCATTATTGCAAAGAATTTATTAATGCCCTTGGTACTCTGGCAGAGAACTTTAACTCGAAGACCAAGGCCAAGGCTTTGTTATCGCGACACTGCTCTTTGACCTCGAGATGACACCTTGAGGACAACGCCAAGTCCTTGAGAAGAACTACATCTCTTACTTGAAGAGGCACAACCATTAGTAAATAGCAGTAAGTCTAACCTGGGCAGCATCTTCTTCCATTTCTTCGCTATCATCTTCTTCATCATCATCATCATCATCATCAGAATCTTCAGCTGTCATCTCAGTCTCTGTAACCTCATTGCTCACCTTGTCATCACCATCATCATCTATGAGCCCAGCTGTAGGACCGGTTGTAGGAAACACAACATCTGTCACGCTCATGCTCTTCAGACCTCAAACCAACCAACAAACCAATCGGCCAAAATCAACAACACTGACTGTCCATATTTCACACAGAACACAGCCCAATCTCAGTGTTACAGAGTGGCCGTAAACCTGGGATACTCAGGCAATTATATGAGCCTAGAAAACTTTTGAAAAATGCAGGGAATTACTGGAGAATTATGTGAAACCTCAGGGAAAAATTGAAACAAACAACATGGGTGTCCAGAGTACAAAAATACTCTCAAGATACATTTGCAGCCAGGGAGGGGTGCTCTGCCCCAGACGAGTGCTCCCCCAAATTACCATTATTACAATTACTGTTTGCTGTGAAAACCTATGGAAAAGTAAGCTTACGACTCCTGAAAAACCTAAAACAAACTCTTGAGAATTTTTTCTCTCCTATTCTGTGGCCACCTAGTGCATTGAGCAGCAGCAGTACGTGGATACCTTGTAGTGCTTTCTGTTCATCACTCAGAAGGGAATTGATGTCAAAAGCTGAACTCATTTGACTGACAATCTCAGCTGACACGTGCGATGAACGAGTATATGTCTCCGGCGGCTCTGTGTAGTACATTATACGACCACTACAACAACAACAACAGTTGTAGTAGTAGTAGTTGTACTATTAGCATTAGTAGTAGTAGTGGACAGATGTGCTGAATGCGTGTATGGCTCAATAACCAGACCACATCATACCAGAATAACTAGGTTATGCTACAGTGCCTGATTCACAAAAGCTTGTAAGTGAATCTTATAATATTTTAAGACTGTAAGAAAAAAACAGATGAAAATCTGGAAATACAGTGATCACACGAAAACTTGTGAATAAATTGACCCTGTACAAGACTGCGTTGACTACTCTGTACCAGTTTCACAGCACTGCATACAAGTCAAGTTCAAAGTAAAAATATCCGAAAACTAGTCCAAATATCAAAAATCCTAGAGGATAAAATTTTGGTATTGTCCTGCAGCATAACGTTCATGACAATTTTGTTATTTAGTATGACCCATTGGTTGCTTCCATGTTGGCAGTGTGTATGGAAAAGGTGGACAGACAGACAAACAGACAGGCATGGCCTGTAATGCGGCTTATTAGCAACAGTACTCACACATTCCAGTCCTGTAATACAAGTTTAGCAGCCTTGTTGACATCAGGACGGCCACCCTTACGTAGCATGCCTCGCCGCTTGGCCAACAGGGCTAGAAAGTCGTTAACATTGGAGAACTCGGCCAGGCAATAGTGAGCCATCAACTACAACAACAACAGTAACTACTACTACTACTAACTACCACTACAACTACACCATGGGCCATACTTTACTTTTGTCAATATCTTTGCTGATTATTGACCAATTTTCAAATTTTTTTCACTGGCACACTCTGCAGACAATTTGCAATAATGTGGTTATTATATATCCCACCACACAGGAAATGCATTTCTACACTACCTTGTAAAATATAAATTAAGCAAAAACTAACGATAATAACAAAAATTTAGGTAAATGAAAAAACACCAACATCGCGATGTTGACACTAGACTGTCTAGTGTCATGCAGACCATTCACTGCAATGTTGGTCTGAAGTGTTTTTTTCAATTTTACCAAAATGTTTATTTGTTATTATCGTTATGTATTCATATATCATTGACATTTCACTAGGTAGTGTAAAAATGCATTTACATTTACAGCATTTATATTTACATATGTAATAATCATGTTATTGCAAATGTCTGCAGAGTGTGCCAGTGAAAGAGTTTTGAAAATCGATCAGTAATTGGCGAAGATATGGACAAAGGTAAAGTGCCACGTTTTTTTGGCCCACCCTGTACAACTGCAAGTGTCAAAAGTAGATATGCATAGGGTGTTGGTGTTCTCATCAAAAACTACCTCAAACATTGCTGCTGCTGCTGCAAACCAAATGCATTACCGTCACCTAATCCAAAAAATCACAGTTTGAAAAAAATTACAGAAAGTACTCTCCAAACACCTGTTGGGTCAACGTGTTGATTTGTTTCAAACCAGTGATGAAATGGTAGGGGAGAGGGACAAGACTAAAAATTTTCTCCCAAAAATACAAAATTTGGGGCCTAAAATCCACATGTTTAACACAAAAGCATATAACAAATCAGTTCCACTATTAGCTATTAGCTCTCACATCTTAATTTTGACACTGAAAGTGAAAGAAATTGTGACGGAATTTGTACCTGTTGTTTAGTGCATCGGGCAACAACGGCTGTCACTGGAGCTACAGGGTCTTCGAGTGACTCCACCTGTAGATATTGACAGTCTAAAATAAAATATCAACAATCACTGGTACAGGTACAAAATACCAGTTGATTCATGCGCCACTGTCGAATTCAGCACATGACAAAGACTCATGCAAATTAGGCAAACCATATTTGAACAAATCGATATGCAAGGTTTTGACATAATGACATGCCTTTGTACCACTAAATCATTGCCAACTGATCAACACACAAAAACCTATTCCAGTTGTTTTGACCCACCATGTTATGTAACAAAGAGCCATAGCCAAACCATAAAGCCCACAGAGTGGAGCTGATTTCCATTTCCTTGGCCCTCAGGCAGATACCGGTTTACACTGCAAGACCAGATAAATAGGGCTAATGCATCTTGCAGTGTGCTTCTTTACATTCCAGATTTCGATGATAGACTGGTGGTACTCATTGCACATACCCACAGAGGGATGGCTTGGCTGAGTTGACCCAAGAGACTGGTTAAATACCAAAATAGATTAGATACTTGAAGGTAAAAAACAAACATGGCAGTGAAGCATAGCTCACTCGGACACAGTTGCGCAGGACCATCGCAGCTTCATCGGCCATCTTTGTTGCCATGACGACGCCGGGACTGTCCAACAATCGGATATGTTTATCAAGCTGAATAACCTGCATTGACCTGTACACAGTTGACCTCACATAGACAACTAAGTCCATTATGAGGCAGCTCATCCGCTATTGTGGTGCTCCGAGCCAGTGACGACCAAACCCTAACTAGCATACAACCCAAGTCAGCTGAACAGCTGGCTCTATAAACAGCCAGCACCTTTTTAAAACAAACTGGGTCAGTATGCTAGCAGACCTGGTAACAAGGCCTATTGTTATGCAGAACTCACCTTTTCTTCCATATACATCGTCAGTACTCATTTTGCTACCAAGAGAGAGCCAGGCGGAGTGGGCATGACATGTACGTCAACTGTCGGTGCCCTAGTCGCTGACCAGTGTAAACATGGCGGCATGGCAGACCAAGCTCCTCCAAGTTCTGTGATCCTTTGTCGACTGCAGCAAGTTGTCTGTTGATAAGTGTGTCCAATCCTCGATGTCATTACACCAGGCTCTCCGAGATCTACCCCTACCATGAGCACCTTCTACCATTCCTGTGATAATGCATTTCTCCAAGTTATCATCTTGTTTTCTCGTGATGCGTCCGAAATATCTGAGTTTTCTAACAATAACTAAACTCCTAACTTTCCACCTGCTTCTTCCAGTTCAGTTAGTATGCTCTTAGCAATTCCAAGCCTATACAGTGCAGCAATAATCACTGCACTGTTTGTGTCACCAGTGCATAGGAAAGGTTGCTGTCTGGCATTTCAAAATGCCAGAAAACTCATATTTGGCATTCAAAAGTAACTTGGCTGTAAACTGGCAGTTTGGCACTATTTTAGCATTATACGTCAAATCTTGCATTTTAAGGTTTTTTTTAGTTCTGCTTTAAGGCTCAACTTCAGCATTAATGTGGCAATGTCTTTACTACAGATGCGGGACTTCTGAAAATAAGCTACAGTATAAGTTGAGATCACTGAGCTATAACGCTATAATAAATGATTTTACGCAAGTTACAATATTAATTTATTAGTGTCTTAGCTTTTACCATCTGCATTTTGCTAACAGATGTTAAAATACGAAGCAAAGAAAGAAAATTGCTAAGTGAAATAAATGAACGTACTTAGTTACGCCTGGAGTGGGTCCGACGTTACACGCCTTGCAACGTTTCAGACTGTTAATGACGCTACTCTTACCTGTGTTCGGAAAACCTGCAACACAAAACATGGTAAACTCAGGGTTCCGACACCCAGGAACATATCCCCAAAAAGTGGTTTTTTTATTCGGTAAACTCACTCAAAGATGACACCAAATTTTAAGTATGAAATAGTTTATTACAGTTGACTCTTTAAACTGTTAATCCTAAAAATTTGGCAACTTTTAGATATTTATTCCACATGGACAGTATCTAGCAGTATTCACTCTAATAACCTGAAAATCATAAAAACCCCAAAAGTCACCAAGTTCAGCCTTTCAAGTTTAAAACAAAAAATGCACCAAGTTGGGCTTATTTATGAAAAAAATTTTTTTCTACCTACACAGAATGCTTACCGACAACGCCGATGGTGATGCTGGTCTTAATGTCATGCGAGTGACAGTAGTTGCCTAGAAGTGTCAGCAAAGTGTCAGCGCCTAGACAACAGCTTGACTTTCGTAGATTGTCACTAGCTGCTGACAGCGATACCCGACTGTGTGCCTGGTAAAAAGTAATAAAACAGCAGTAGGAAACACAGTGAATGCAATTAGGACCTTCCAATCAAAAGCTGGTAAGTTTGACTGCTGGGTGGGTCGCTATCAAGTGGTTACTTCTTGGCCTACCCAGGTGAACTCAGCCTTCCATCCCTCTGGGATAGATAAGTCGAGTGCCTGTCTGCCTGGGGTTAGGGTGCGTTCACCTGTGACAGGTGGCAGTTAACGCTGTGTGATGCCAAGTGACAAGTAATGCTACAGCTCCCTATCAAAATTTTTAAAAAACACAGGTATAAAGTCAAAAAAACTTTTTTTAAAATGGTTGATAAAATACCATATAAACTTACAAAAAAGTTGTGATAAACTTATTGATAACTGGGAAGCTGACATAGAAAATCTTACAGAGATAACTAGAAATTTCTGTAAATTAAGCTACAGGTGTGGTGATTATTTAAGCATAATATTGCTGTCTGGACTGATGCTACTATTTTCTCCCAAAAACTGTCATTCTAGACATCAGCATTAGCTGACTGAATAAACTCATATCACAGTGTAAATGATTACCAGTCGGTTGGACTGTAACTGTGTGGAGGCCTTGAACGGAATTGTGGGAAACTCGTTCCTCAAATACTTGAGCCATTTCTCCACGTTCTCTTTTGCAACCAAATCTACAACGAGCAAACATAACTCTCTATGGAAAACACATTTCAGTGTTACGGAGCTTCACCTGCCATATGGGATCACACAGTCTCACCTGCCAGGCTGCCACCTGACAGTCTGACACAGGTGAATGCACCCCTCCCCCCTTAATTTCAGCCACACAGGCCAGTACTGGGTTTACCTTCCCCTAATGGATGAAAGGCTGAGTTCTGAGTAAGATGACCTTAGTGGCTGGTTATATAAGGAGATGGTTTACCTGTCCACAGCTAGCCACCCATCCAAGTAATAACTGCTTGATCGAGATCTGACCTCGAGAGTTGAACCCACGACCTACTGATCACAAGCCCAGTATCCTAAGAATAACGCCACATAGCGATGTTTAACACTAACTGACTACATATGATACAGTGATGTGTAAAATCAGCAGTAGCTTCGATACACCAGGTGATAAATGTGCAAACCCCCAAAACTCAAAGCAGTGCTGTTAACAGCGCGCTTAATCATACTCAGCTTGTCAGTTCACAGCAAAAACGACGACGAACCGATTTTATTCAGAAGCAGAATAAGATGTTTGTTCGGTCCGCGACTTATGACGGCTTCCTCAACTTGTGGGCATCGACTGCCGAGCGGATCCCGTGCATCCAACACTTCGACTACCACATCTGCCGCCTCAAGCACCTACATATGAACACATATACTCGGTCAACTCAGCCTCCTATCCTCCATGGGAAACACACGCATACAGTTAATATTAAACATTATTTAAGGATTGTAGTTTGGTGGCTCACGGGCATCCAAAATTTTAACAGTCACACTTGCACTTGCTAGCATCTACGCATCGACTAGGTACCAGATCAACTCAGCCTCCTACCCTCAATAGAACGATCAAAAATGAGTGCATACACCTGGTATAACATAACTAGTTATAAATTTGGGGCAGGACCCAACATAACGCCGCCTGGCAATGCAAGTCCGACTGTCTTGGCTCACGGCTGCTTATTCGTCAAGCTGTCCATTATAAATGTGGTGTAATGCCCTGCCTTCCAAAACCCCCAACAGACCTTGCTGAAATTTGGCCTCAGTTCCTTCCAAGTAAAAGCCGACCTTCCCCATAAATTTGGTCTTTGTCTGAGTCTGGTTTTGGAAAAGTGGAAAAGAAAAAAGAAAAAACAAAGCAAAAAATAAAGCCTCCTGTTACTACGCAAAGGCTGCCTAAAAATAAATCAAAAACCAGTCTCTCTGCATACCTTCTTCACTTCTTTGTAGTAAGCTTTTAGTGAGTTTTCCATGGTTTTCCCATCACCATAATAATCCTTTGTCTTCTCTTTCACTTGCCCAAACTATAATTGCATTGAAAACACCAACACCAATGAGACATCAGTCCAGAAAGGATTGAGTAAACAGCAATAATAAAGAAGCAGCAAAGTACTTTGGTAAAAAGTAGAATCACATTTGCCCAACTCCTCGAAAGTATTTGCCACATGGCAGAAGCTATTTACAACTGCATGTTTTAGTTAAGGGTTTGACCTCAAAATCGCCCTCTCCCCAGGCTGTCAAAATCTGTGCACATACTGCAGTAAACTTACACTGGATTTCAACTCAAAGTCCACTTCTACACTACCTATTGTGGCTGAGGTGATTAAGTGGGCTGGCACAATCACAATGCAGATATTAAAACAGGTGGATAGTTAACACCCACTCATGTTTTCTTCTACATCACCCTGGAAAATGTGAAAACTTATAGAAAATTTTCAGAAAATTATTACAAGGAATTAAGTATGCCATCGACTGACGGTAATGTGAATTTTCATTGTTACTAGTGACATAATTCTGATGTCATATTTACACATTTTTAAATCATAAATTTTACCATTGAATTATTTGTTGAATTGACTCACTGCTTGTGAGTCAGCTACAGTTATGAAGCCACATTTCATTAATCTTAAACACACCTTTACATTAACTTTACTGTTTCAGTGAGCTTTTTATCTCTGAGTAGTTTTTACTTTTTGTACATTATCCTTAGGTTTTATTTTAGTTTTTAGGTGTGTTGTACACCAC
>Ga0209367_1004809_pt1 | contig 18748 bp, 14 predicted proteins | sample WorMetLIZISLAND2_FD_187412 | JGI IMG/M metagenome (GOLD analysis project Ga0209367, IMG submission 187412) | Marine gutless worms symbiont microbial communities from Max Planck institute for Marine Microbiology, Germany - Olavius geniculatus... ... | reverse complement strand
CGTGGCCCGAACTCAAATGCATTGGTATACGCCGAACGCGCATTGTCGACTTAGGGTAGGTCAACATGAGCGCTTATAACTTTGTTCGTAGTGGACCGAATTTCACAAAATTTTTCTTGTTCAATGCCCAAAAGATCGTTCTCGTCAACGCCGTTTACATATTGTTGCTATCTTCATCGGTTCCAGAGATATTTGCGCTCAAACTCGAAAGCTGTCGCAAATTGCACCGACTTTTGCACGTTTTTTACCCTCACAAATTTTAAGGGGGCGGTGCCCCCAAAAGTTGTACTTGCCTTAACACCCCCACCTAGAGACACGTCAAGTGCCAAAGTTTCGTTGGGCTACACCCCCTAACTCCGAAGTTATAATGGCTCATTTATTCCATTTTGAGCCAATTTTTGACCCCCCTTTGAAAAAAGTTGTAAGGGGGGCCCCCGTCCCAGGTGGGGGGTGCGCTAGTAAGACTTGGTCATTCTCTAGTGAGTGTAAAAATTTGGGGGCACAGCACCCCCTAGGGGCCGAAATGCGGTCTTCCGAATAATGCGCTTTAAGTGGGTACGATTTCACATCTAAATCTCCAAGGTCACTGGACCAAACTTCATGGACTTGTTTCGCTCAATGCACGAGGAATCATGATAGACGGAATGACTATCCGATGTTGAATATCTTCATCCGTTTCGGAGATATTCGCCGCCGAACTTCAAAGTCGTCCGAAATCGAGCTAATTTTGCATGTTTTTCGCCCCTGAAATTTTTTTGGGGTGTGCTCTCCGAAATTTTGGACCGGCATTATAAAATAGGGCCTAGTATTGACCATCGTGCAAAATTTCACACCGGTCGGCCCACGCATCTTGGATATCTCGCGAGTGGAGAAAAAAAACATCAGGGGTAAAACTTAAGTCTGCTCCGCAAGCTATCGCTTTCGGGCGGACTAAAAAGAGAAATGCCATCAAACAAACAAAGATGATCACTAGAGAAAACCTGCAGACTTTAACTGCAGGTAAACCGATGCCAAAATTTTAGTCAAAAACAAATTATTTATTAAACTTTGGACACTATTGTAAAGCTTTTGACTGCAGCCACATTTTGCCATTTTCCACACAAAATGGCACAAAATCAGAATTCACTCACAACTTTTAACTGAAGGTGAATTTTGACCACGTCCACATCCTATGTTCACAATTTTCAAGCTGGCAGCAGCAAAGAACTCGACATAAAATTCATGCATGAATATTCAACAGGACGACGCATGCATAATTAACGGCGCATGCATGCATGCTGGCTAGAAACCTCGTCTTGGGCTTTCATGGTTGAACAGAATTCCGTTACAAGCATACATTGCGTATGCTTCGCGGTAGTTTATCACTATCCAATACGCATACAACTTGGCCACACCTACGTACATACAGCCCACGTCAGATCAGGGTCAAGACATTTAAGCAGATATACAAAAAAACCATCAAATTTTTGAGTAAACCCACCTAGAAATGTCTGAAAGTCGCCCAAAAAAACCCACCCCAACCTTAATCCAATTTTAGTTTCTTGTTCCACTAATAATGAAATATTGCATTATGGCTAACTTTCTAAAACATTTATACCTATGAATTTGCAAACATTGGTATATTTTATGCTGTGAGAAACAAACAAAAACTCACATAAATCAACCAACTAAAAACCTGTAGAAATCCCAAAACCCATAAAGTTGGACCTTCCTACAAAACTGAGTGGTTCGAAATGAGACAACAGAATTTTGTTATTTGTGAACCCACGTTCACCAGTATTTGCATTCAAAGTGAAATTGATCGTAGTTGAGAACGCCATTTTCCTTTTATCGATATCTCTATCCGTTCCCGAGATATGTGCGACCAAAGTCTAAAGTTGTTCAAAACCCATGGCAAAACATAAGGCCATCCCGAACTATCATTCCGGGCTGCCTAAAAAACCCAAAAAACTGGAAACCAAAAAACCCCAATAAAACCCATCGAGTTGGGCTTTTTTTAAAAAAAAACCCAGGTTCTTGCAGCCCTGTCTCAAATGTCTATGCTAAGTGACCTTCAGTGTATTATTGTTTCATGTGCAAACAGCTTATCTCGGCCAAAAAAAAACAATTCTACTGCATGCTGATTGATACGAGACAAAGAGAAGGCTTTAATTCATGCTATAAACTCCAGATATTTACAAAGTATTGACAACTATTTAAGGTTCTTTCACTTGCTGCAAATTTACCACCGACAGTGGCAGAGGAATAATTTTTAATGATCAGTTAACACACTGCAAATATATGGAAACATATGGAAAAGATTGCAGCATGTCATGTTTTGACACACAATCGCACACGTATATTTTACATGTTGCTGGAAATACGTTATAAAAGACACAGCACTCAGGGTAACAGCCAGCAATGGACTGAAAAAACCCTCTAATGAGACTAGATCAGAAATTTCTATCAGAAAAAAAATAAGAAAAGCACACAGAGTAGAAGATGGAAGTTTAGAAGGTGCACACAGCGATGTAACTAAACTGAAGTGAACTAACATGATTTAGTTTCTGACAAACTGACCTATGGGCAACCAGTAATGCATAACAGTAGGCACAGTTCAACGGCGTTGGTGACTACAAACACGTACATGTCAACCAATGACCAATGGGCTTGCCCTGCTTGCCCATTGTCAATTCGTCAAAAACTAAACCATGTCAGTGGCAGTTCAGTTACGTCGCTCTGTATGCATGCTAACAGTCTGAGAACAAGCAAAGCATAAGATGCGGCTAAAACGAAATGAAACAGAGAATTAAATGCCAAACATCAAATAAATATGAAAACGTGTTCGCAAATTGATGTTAATGAAATGCGTGAAAAAAAAGCAGCAGGGTGAAACAGCATTTTTCTCAGCAATAATCTGTACATTCAACAGTCATTTTTGTCTGTCCAATGCAATGCATAGTATTGGACAAAGTATAAAATCACCTGAGTGTCCGTCCGTCCGTCCGTCCGTGCGACCAACTTTTGTTAAGCTTCCACCTTCCCCTTTCTTTACCCTTCCCCTTCCCTTTTCCTTACCGTTTCCCTTCCCCATTTTCCTTCCACTTCCCTTTCCCTTCCTCTTCCCTGTCCTTTCCCTTTTCCTTCCCCTTTCCCGTTTCCCATTTCCTTCCCCTTCCACTTTACCTTCACCTTCTCTTCCCCTTCTCCTTTTCCTACCCTTTCCTCTTCCTTTTTTCCTTCCTCTTCCCCTTTCCCTTTCCCTTCTTCTTCCCATTGTCTTCCCTTCCCCCTTCATTTTCCCCTGGCCTTCTCCTTTCCCTTTCCTTCCCCTACCCCTTCCTTTTTTCTTTTCTTTCTTCCTTCTTTCTTTCCGTGTCAACGTCCGTGTGTCCAACATTCGAGGCGATATATCTACATAACGGTGCCAGATAGACGCACGGTCACCATGGACCACTCAAGGCCAGTGCTTAACTATAGACAGGTCATCCGACGGATTAGGCTACTGGGAATCGGGGATATGGGTGCGATGTTGTTTACATGTGAATATTTGCTGAATTAGAAACACATTTTTGGAAATATCTAGAAATTTAGAAAATGATGCATCGGAGCTCAAAAATTCCACAAAAAATGCCCCCTTACTAACCTCCTGCCTTGAAATTCTTTCCCTTAAAAATGGGGTCAAAGAAATGAAATATTCTTTGCTAAAATTAAATATTCTATGGTAGACATTCAATGGGTACAACGAACAGAAACAAAATGGCGCCCATGACCGGAAGTAAACAGCTTCGTTGTACGACCTGTCTAATAAAGAAGTAACACCGGCCTTGGGACCACCCGTAGAAAGTCGACATCCGGGAGTCGAATGGTCACGTGACCGACGACGTCACGTGACCCCAAATGGTCGAGCTCGTGACCCCATTATCTTTGAGGTGCCATATCTCCGTAACTGTGCCAGATTGACGCATGGTCCCCATGGATCACCCATAGGAAGTTGACCGCCGGGAGTCAAATTGTCACGTGACCGATGACGTCACGTGACCCCAAAAACTCAAACTCGTAACCCCATTATCTTTGAGGCGCCATATCTTTATAACGGTGCAAGATAAACGCATGGTGACGATGGACCATCTATAGTAAAGCGCTGTTGACGAATCGAATGGTCTCGTAACTGACAATGTTTATTGTTTAGTTAAAATAATACAGAAGGATCATTGCTGCTGTACAATTTGAAATTAAACTGTTTGTTTTTTTTTCTACTGGTCTAAACAGCTCACTGATTATATTTATATGGACATATACTGTAAACTGTCGAAATGCATTGGACAGACTCCGTGTTCATATGAGCATTATCTTGTTTCTAAAAATTATCACAACTGAATCTGATAATGCTACACCAACTAGCACTGTGTAGAATTCTAAGCCAGCAATCCATTTACACTACAGACATTTTACTAATAGCACACAAAAATCACAAAACTAAATCGCTCATTAGGAGCTATATGCAAACTTTTAACCTTTAACCTTTAAAAGAAAAATGTGACAGTAGTTTCATACAATATCGCATAACAGTAGTAGAGGATGTGTCAGAAATCTGGTCAATCACTTTTTCTAATCAAACAAAGTATGTAAGATTACAGCACAATCTAGCTACATGTCTGTGTTTGAAAATGCCATTTCCATTCCAATGACATTCATGGCCAAATTTCAAAGTTGCCAAATTTTAGGGAGAGGGCACAAATTTAATACTATTGTCGGAAAATAGCAAATTCCTGCTTGTCCAACTTTTTAACCGCGACAATGCTGGCAATAGACACATAACACAGTCAGCAATCTTACCGTACGGTGAACGAGGATAGAACGGCGTTGTCTCTCTCTGTGGAATTTCCTGGACTTTCCCATAGAGTTCGCTGGTCGATGCCTGGTAGAAGCGAACTTGACTGCTGAGACCGACGGTTCGAATAGCGTCAAGAAGACGCAGAGTACCCACTGCGTCGACGTTCGCTGTGTACTCACTGAGGTCAAATGATACCTGAACACCAGCAGTATCATTGGATGATTATTGGTAACTACAACATGTCTCAAAAAAGCGTGCCACTTTTATTTTTCAATAGCTCCATAAAACATTGGTCCACTTGAATAATTCTTGCCAAAAAACATATCGAAGAAACTTGACATAACTGACTAGTTTCACCCACCTCACCCTAATACTGGCTCTACACTGCCTTGTGAAATGTAAAAGTTGTAGTTTGGCCAAAAATTGTCAACATCAGCCAATGTTTCATGAAGCTACTCAAACAATAAAAGTAGTTTGTTTTTTTGAGACACAGTGTATATCTTGCATTGTTTTTGAGATACGACCAAATACTGCTAATTATTCATGAACGCCTGTTGCACTGATAAAAATATAAGTTTTTCATTACGTGAAATGAGAAAATAGAGATATAACCACAGGTGTGAAAAAAGCCTGATGATATATTCAACCATTTTTATTGTGATTGGCTCATAATAAAAACCAGCAGAATCAATTTCAAGTGGAATCACCAACTCTGTAACTAGTGATAAGTAGATTAACTTAAACAAAAAATATAGACACAAGTGCAACAGACAGACAGACAGAAAAGTCATAATAAATTCACAGCCATGCCAATCCCATAAATTTAACAAAACATTTATTTCATATTATGATTCAGTATTGAACAAAAAAAAGTCCTAAAAGAAATCACATTATAAGAAAATTTAAAATTACTGTACATCATCACAATTTACTTGGAATTGGTGAATAACTAATATGTGGATATATACTTTGACATGACTCTGAGCAGCCAAGTTGTAGATTTCAGTCGGTTGAACCTTGGAAATAATTTTTACCAAACACGAGCTGTCCGTCATGTCACCGTAGTGCAGCCTGAACTTTGCTGAAATAAATACGACAAAATTCATAACGACATACAATATGCACATACTCAAAGCACATCTACAAACAAAACAGTTCAAAACACTATCTGAATGTCCAAGCATTTTGCAAAGAAAAAAATAATTTTATTTGACGTGAATTGAAGACATTTAACTGACCCATTTTCCACTTTTACTCTAAGTTATTTCAACTTAGGCTGGTACGCAAAAGTAAACTCTTGGTGCTGTGAATTGCTGTGACAGAATGATTACTGTTTACAGGCTGGATGCCTTTATGTCACCCCCTCCCCCAACCAAAAAAACAAAGTTATGAATTTCATTTATTTTATTGCTCTACACTGTGTCTCAGAAAAACATCCCCAACATTTTTGACTAAGACTTTAAAACCAATTATCAGATTTTAATAGTTTTTGGCACAAATATTCCGGACAAAACTTGACATCAAATGACCATTCAGTTTCCCACCTCACGCAATGTATGCTTCTGCACTACCTAGGGAAATCAGATCAAGCAAAATATGTGTTGAAATAAACAGAAAACCTAAAAAAACATCCCCAACATTATCGATCGTAACTTGAAGAAAGATTAGCATATTTAATAATTTTTGGCCGAAAAATGTCTGACACCACTGGCTATTAAAGAAGCGTTTTATTTTCCACCTCACCCAACGTCTGCTTTTGCACTACCTGGGGAAAGCAGAGCAAGCATAATGCGTGTTAAAATGAATGAAAAACGTCGATAAATTCCATCTATCCTAATCTGTGGACCCTGACAGCCGGTCTACTACAAGGTTTGACTGCTGTGCAGCAGTGTGTCTACCGGATAAAGTTTAAGAATGTTTGTGAAGTCAAGAAGCAACTGGTACAGCCTGGATTGGTCTGGAGCAGAACATTATCGATACTGCTGTCAATGAATGGAGAAAGCGTCTCCTTGCCTGTGCTCGCATAGTGGGCCAATACTTCAAGCAATTTTACTGCAGGCAGTTAAAAAGTGGACAACTGGATGAAATGTCAGCCAAAGTGTCAGAAATGTGAACAAAATCTGCTTTTACGCGTTATGTTAATTAAGCAATCACATCGCATCACATAAAAAGTGACATTTTGCTGGTTGTGATTTCCCCAGGTAGTGCAGAAACAAACGTTGGTGAGGTGGGAATAAATAGTCATTTGATGGCAAGTTGTGTCGGGAATATTCGTACCAAAAATTATCAAAATTAGGCAATTGGTTTTAAAGTTAAAGTCAAAAATGTCGGGAATGTTTTTTTGAGACACAGTGTACATCTTTCTGTACCAGATGCCAACAGACTTGCCTAAGAGAGATCGCAACCACAAAAATTGTAGCTAGCAGGGCATGGTAACCTATCAATGTCACCATGGCATAAAGTCAAATTAATTAAAGCAAATTAATTAAAACACTGTAGAAATATTCTGTACAGTACAGATTGCATATGTTATTATCACATATCCGTTAATACTCAACAGAACATGCCAGGTTCAGCCATGTTCTGTGTGTATAAGCACACATAGAGCGACGTAACTGAACTGAACAAAACCTTTAGTTTTTCACTGAAATGACCAATGGGCAAGTGGTAATACATTACAGTAGGCAGCGTGTAACAGCGTCAACCAATGAGGTCTAACAGGCTCGCCGTGCTTGCCTATTGATCAGTTCATCAAAAACTAAACCATGTTACTAGTTCAGTTACGTCGCTCTGTATGCGCATTGACATGAATCACAAACAGAGAGACCTCCTTCAACGTGAGACATTGGGTTCTCATAGAGGTGTTCTATTCGGTGTGTATTGAAAGTGCTTGCACGTCGTATGATGCCGTGCACCTACAAAGCAATAATGCACCCTTCACTTCACTTTCACGCAAACCAACCAAACAACATTACAGCTGAACCGATACCCTCAGCGAAGAAAGAAACAAGCGTTAGTCTATGCAGAAAAATTATGCAAAAATTATAAACAAATTTCGACATAAACACGAGTTTTGGTCGGATATGTAAGAACTAATCATCACGTTTTTACGTGTGACAACATGTAGTGCCAAGCTCATCTTAGCCTTCGTCGAGGCATCCGTCTGTCTGTCTGTCCATCACACTGTGGTATTGTGTCAAAATAACACAAGCTAGAATCACGAGATCTTCACTATGGGCTCCTCCAAGGACTCTAGTTTATCGCAATAAAATTTTGTGCCCATGGGTGAGGGGGTTCCTCTCGAATAAGGGCGACAAAGAAAAATACCCCCTTTAAAAAGACGTTATTTTGCCGCTATTGACTTTTATAGTGTGAAAACGGTTGCAGATAGGTACAGACTTGCTGCATATCATAACAAGCACTGGTGACGGGCCTTTTAGATTAGTCAACATCGATGACCTTGAACAACCCTGAATCTCCAAAAATGGGTTTTTTGATAAATTTTCCGCAATTTTTGACTGCGACTGCAGCGCACATTTCAACAGCGAAATGCGATGTAATAGCTGGAGATAGACCAAAACAACCTGCGTATACAACCTGCATATGTAATTTTCAGCATTGAACGTAGATTTTAGCTGTCCAAGTTTTGACCCCCTAGGTTCAAGGAGGCCTGTGCAGGTTTGCATCAAAAACGGCTACCCTCCTAAAAAGTGATTATTTTGCCAGTATTGGCTGGTGTAGCGAGAAAACGGTTGCAGATACTGCCTATCATAACAAGCAATAATGACAAGCTTTTCAGTGGTGTCAACATCGATGACCTGGAATGACCTTGAGCCCCCAAAATAGGCGGTTTTAGTGTTTTTTTTGCAATTTGTGGCTGTAGCTCATGCAGATTTCAAGAGTGAATTGCGATGAAATGGATGGAGATAGACCAAGACAACCTGCAAACAGAAACTGCTAGGCTGTTGTGCGTCTCATGAGCTTTGCTCAAATTACTTGTTTGCAAACCTAACTGCATTATAAGATTTTTATGAACCCCTTTTGACCGACTTATTTGGCTTTATCTCTGACTGATGAGTTTAACACTTTATAGCACTGACACAACAGATTAGTTAAAATACTCAACAGGTTACATTATATTTATCTGTCCCATTGCTATAGTATAGCATGGGAGAGATTATGTAATCACTTATGTCATTCTGTCATTCTGTCTGTAAACACTCCTACGACTGCAATTTTGATTAAATTTTGCACAGTGATTTGAGGCCTGAAAAGTAAGATCGAGTTTGCTTGGGGTGAAAATCCGATGACTGCTTCCCTTATTTTACCCCAACTTTTAACCCCCATAATGAATTTTCAATGGGAAGATTCTTGTACCACAGTAAAAAATCCTGTGGGTAGTGTTGTTACGGTTATCGAAATCGGCACCAAAACCACAGTTTTTTTAGCAATATCAAACCCTATCGAAACCGCGGTTTTAGGCTCTCTATTGACAGTTTCAGTTTTTTTGGTTTTCGAAACAACGGGAAACAACGCAGCTCTAATGTCTAGGCCTAATAGTAGGCAGCAGTGAAACCAGTGGCCTCAGCCATGCAGTGACTCTTTTCCCCTTCCTCTCACACCGCAAGTGTTATCAGCTGTGATCGCCTGCGGCGCTGTACTCTGCTTGTGAGGCGGGAGGGTGAGGCTTGAATGAATGGAGAAGTCTGGGTACTGGGAAGGCAGACGGCCGTTGGTGACTAACTAATTAGTGCCATTGTCACTCAGAGAAGCGGTGTTTGCTAAGTACAAACTGTATTTAGTCTACCTTTGTACAGCTGTATAGGTTTGCGCAGCAATCATCTTTCAATTTAATTCACACTGTGCCATGTACTAGCCTCCTATGCTCAGCGTCCTGATAATCTATAACATGCATGAGGGCAGCAGTGATCTCCACAAACAATGTCTTCACTATGGTCGTCATTCTGCGTCTATCCTTGCTGACTGGCTGACCGCATCCGCACGTTTCTGCCAAGAGTCCGCCAAGAAACGTCTTCCGGAGGGTATAAAATGCACTGTGCAGAATCTGATTCATCAGCTTGTATCGGGCGTCAGAAGGAGAGGACGCAAAAGAAGAAAAAAACGTGCTAATACGAAAGACGTATTCGCATGATGGCGTTTGCACATGACATGTCGTGTGAATGTTCAAAGTCGAAATTGGATCTGTTTGCCGTACCGCCGACTGAGACAAGTACGGAACAAGGCAGCTGGGTTGAGTATCATCTCATAACAACGGTGACTGACGGATCACCCGTCGAATTCGACATCAGCGGTATGGGAGATGATTACATCGACTTCGCCAACATGATGCTGTTTTCAAAAGTTAAAGTGGTACGACTGAACGGCAACAACATTGCGGCCGACGCAGTTGTTGGTCCTGTGAATCTGTTTCTACACAAGGTCTGTTCTCGCAGGTGGACATTTCGCTTAACGGTTCTCTGATTACGTCTTCCACCAACACCTATCCATATAGAGTCATGTTGGAAACACTGCTCAGTTACAGAAGAGACACGAAAACCTCTCAGCTGACGTTTGCTATGTACTACAAAGACACCGGCGGCAACATAGACAGTTTGGATTTCGAAAATGCTGATGCCGTGAACCAGGCACTGTCTGTACGACGTCACATGACACGCCAAAGTTGTCGTCAGTGCTTGTTATGATAAGCAGCATGGCTGTGCCTATCTGCAACCATTTATATGCTAAACAAGCCAACAGAGGATAAGTAACCACTTTTTAAAGGGGTACCCCTCTTTGACACCCATGTGTGCAGGCCTCCTTGAATCTAAAGGATCCGGACCTGGACTGCTAAAATTTACATGACATGCTGAAAATTTCATATGCAGGTTGTCTTGGTCTATCTCCAGCCATTTTGGCGCAATTCAATCTGAAACCATTTTTACGTGCGATTACTTGTTTCACCTACGGCCAAAATTTGGTTGTCTTAACATAATTTAATAATTTTGTCGTTGTATACCGGCAAATGAGGAGAAATCCTTATTTCTAGAGTAGGCTACAGAATAAAACGGTTTGCAGATGCTTGAAATCGATCAAGTTCGACATTTTATTCACTGCCATGTACATGTGTATATGTATACATCGACCAGCGTAACGTGTTGCATGGCGCCACCTTGTGAATGATATGGACTTGTGTTGCACCCGAAATCATCAAAAAATCCACAACACCCCCTATTTTGGCATTCAAGGTCATTGAATTCGGTGCCAATCAAGAGCCAGTGTACAACTTTCTATTAGCGATTAATAGTAACCTAGACCCTATCTCACACCGTTACTGAGATACAGTGAGTTATTGGCCAAAAATCGCAAATTTTGCCCATCCCCCTCTCATTTAGGGCCCTCGTTCGGGGTGACCGCCTTCAAATTTATGGGAAAGCTTTATGGTTCCTGAAACTAGAGTCTTCCATGCAGCCGACGGTGAAGATTTGGTGATCCTAGCTTGCACCGTTTTTTACTGATCCACCTATGCGATGGACGGACAGACAGACAGACAGAATTATGACGGCTAAGACGCGCTGAAAGCAGTAGCTGCTTTCGTTGTGTAAAAAGCGTAAAATGCTGCAACGCAACAGCTATAGGCCCATAGCATGGCAAATGCAATGGGACAGATACCTCATTCCACAAAACGTATTTTTAGTTAATATATCACTTCAATGCTACACAAAATAACTATAACATATCATTCACATGATCACTGACTACAATCATGAAAGTATCAAAACCAGCATTGTAAACTTGCAAAACTGCACATGGGTCGAATATTTTCCTAACAAAAGTGCACACTGCAACACAATTACCTGGTAGCCCTTGCGGAGTAGGAACTCAGCCAAATATGATCCATCCTACAGAAATAAACACAAACTACTATCACATAATGTCCAAACATACTGAGAGATAGAAGATATCACACTGTTTCTTCAAGGTAATGTTGCACTTTAGCCTCCAAAATTCATAAGCTATGTACAAGCCACATAAGACTGTGTTTGTGGCAACTTAGAGGCATGCCTAACAAGAAATTTGAGCTAATGCTCATGAGACGCGCGAAAGGCTATAGCAGTTCCGGTTCAGTAGTTTAGCTGAAAATTGGGGTGTTCACTCTAAGTTAATATAACATACCAAATTCTCTATCTGGATCGCATACCGGTAACGATAGTACCATGGTGCCACCTTGTGAATGATACAGACTTGTGTTGCAGCCCAAAATTGCCAAAAAACCATAAAACCCCCTATTTTGGCGTTCAAGGTCATTCAAGGTCACTGAATTCGGCGACAATCAAAAGCCAGTATACGACTTCTTATTGGTGATTAATAGTAACCTAGGCCTTATCTCGCACCGTTACTGAGATACAGTGAGTTATTGGTCAAAAATCGCAAATTTTGCCCACCCCCCTCTCATTTAGCGCCCTCGTTCGGGGTGACCCCCTTCGAATTTATGGAAAAGCTTTACGGTTCCTGAAACTAGAGTCTTCCAGGCAGTCGACGGTAAAGATTTAGCTTGCACCATTTTTGACTCATCCACCCTAGTGATGAACAGACGGATGGACAGACAGACGGACAGAATTGCAATGGCTAAGATGCGCTGAAAGCAGTAGCTGCTTTTGCATATAAAAACCAAAACTATTGTTATTCCTAGTCGTAAATATAGACCACAGGCTATGTTGATGCCACTCCAGCCGCAATGCAGCATGAAGTGCCTCAACATCAAGAGTCTTATGGTACCATATGGTGTGTACTGCTCTGAGAAATGGTCTGAGACAATACGAGCACATGCTCATGCCACCTCAAACTCACGCCCTCATGGCAGTGGCCAACTCACACTCTCAACCCTAGCAGAAGAAGGATCTTATGGACACCGCGAAGTAGCCTGGCAGCTTTTACCCACAGTCTTCCATGACCGCACTCAATTCATGCAAGCTAACACTAATCGTACCCACTAAACTGTAACTTTTCATTATACTAAACCAAAAGCAATGGCGTTATTTCACGTTAACGCTTGCATGCAATGCTAGTGCCACCTATTGTATATGACATGTAACAATATAGCCAGCGGTCTATTGTTATGCCTCAGCATAAACGTAGCCACTATGACACCTAAAAACGCTTGTGTATTATGTCTACTAGTGTAGATCTGCACTGACAAGTGACTGATTTCTAGGCTATTGTCAGTGCGGGCTGGATTATCAGTGTGGGTATAGTGTGCCTCCAGTGTTTGAACGGTGGCATCAAATGCAACCTGCCTGCTGTACACAAGCATTTGTACGTGCTGCAAACAACAGCCAACATTGTAAAAACAGTGAACTGTTGCAATAAGGAGGATAAAAGAATAATTACTGCAAATGCAACTAACTGCACAAGATAGAATTTCTAACTCAGTCTCCAATGTAACGACATAAAATACAAAGATGCCTGTCATGGTTGCATTATTCATGTGTCGGCATTTCTTGAAAACCTAGGGGGTACTTCTTCTGCACAGGCTGCAAGTAATGCGCATTGTTTGAGAGACGATATATAAATTCAGTGTCGGATTTGCTATTGACTTATCTAGTGTTTTTTGGTACTGCACTTTAGTCGCCAATGTGGTGCAATGAATTAGATTTATTTCTGTATTTTTTAAACTTGTGTAATTAAAATATGTTGACTGTTGTTCACTTTTCTCACCTTATGTATTTAGATTTAAATTCTGAGCTAAGACAGTTTGAGACAGTATAAAAATATCAGTGTCAGATTCGCTATTGACTTATCAGTCACTTGTCAGTGCAGCCTGCACTGATAAGTGACTAATTTCTAGGCCATTGTCAGTACAGATCCTCACTGACAATAACCTCAGAATGATCCATTTGTTAGTGTAAGGTTGTGATATGTGCACACCAATACTTTATAGCAAGGCTGGCATAGGATAGAAGACTATAACGCACATATGTTACACTTGCTTGCTTCCTGTCAGTTCTGGGCATCAACCACAACACTGGTACATTGCCAGAATTAAATGTTTACAGAACTGAGAATCCGTGCATCATTATCTTTAACGGCAGTTACACGATATAATTTCAAGTGAGGAGATGTGAAGAGCCATTAATAGACTCAAAACGTTGATTTAGAGTGAGGAACGATAAATTTCTCACGTGAGAATTTGTATTGAGATACTGAAAGCCACAAAGGTGGTCGTAGACCGACAGAAAGGCTACGTGAACGTTGAAAGTGCTGATAGAATCGAGTCTGATGATTTGGGCCTGGACACGAAACCTTCATCGACTTGTCGAGAAGGTGTTGTCGACAAACCGTGAATTTCTGGGTAATTCCGGGACAATGTGTAGTGTTCCACGTGACCCGACGTTGAGATCGTTTTCAGCCAACAATGGACGACATCAGCAGGTAACTTCAAGTGTAAGATAGCGATAGTAATTAACATTGCTTGAATAAATTTGTACACTATAAAGCTGCTGACAAACAGTCATCACTAGGCTACATGCAGCATAGTTCAGAGTGTTGAGAGAAAAATGTAGGGAACATTTAAAACACTCGGCATATTCAAAGTTTACAGTGGTTATTTTTAAATACTCTAGCCCTTACACAGTCTATTGGTAGCGTACGCATATGGTAGGCCCACTTTCAATATAAAAAATTTTTCAGTTACAAATTAATTCATGATGCCGTACGTGAAGTGATAAACAGTGTCATGCCAGCTGTTTGTAGGGTTTGTAGGCTTGGTAAGACGCAAACTGTGTAGATGCATCGTATCCGTCTAGACGCATTTTTGCTGCCGCTCTCAGACGCACTATTTAGACGCAAAATACCCGTCGGCCCAGACGCACTAGAAGCAGACGCAACAGACGCATTTTACCGACATCCACAATAACCTCAAACCCTAACCCTAACCAAAAACACTGTCGGTGTTTTCAGTAGTTTTCGTTTGTTTCCGGTATTAGTACCAGCGGCCACTAGACGTCGAAGTCTGCGTCCTACGAGTTCTATGTGGGCGTGTCCTATAAGAGTGTACACAACTTTGGCGTGAATCCAAAACGCAATGATAATGACAAGTAAAATAAATTAACGAATTTACCTGTCCAGTGATTCCAGTAATCAAGGCTATGTTACACTTTCGACCTTTCCACGAATTCGTGTCGCCGCACGCACTTTCTCCGTCCACATCATTTTGTTGTTCCGCCATTGTCAACAAACAGCTGCGTGTACATAGATAAATTGTGAAAAAAATACTTTGCTTGTTTTATCTATGGAGCGTGAAGTCCAATTTCCATCGTACGCAACGCAAGAAATCCGAGAATAGACACCGATTTCAGGCTTGCCTGCGTCGGAGGCTGATAATTATATCGTCGTTCCACCCTGATGGCGGTATTGGAAACGGCGTGGCTGTGGATTAGCACTTAGCAGAGTAGTTCTGCGGCAGCACATCATCAAAACGCTCAGGCTGCTGGTCTTCAAACTGATCGCGCGGGTAACCGGTGCTGTCGTATGATTCTAATAATGCACTGTTACAAGTGGCAACATGGTTTGTACTCACTTTTTTACCAGGAAAGCCACTTGTGACTAATTTTATGAAGTCAGATGATTCGACAACAGAAAATGCCTGCAGATCTCCAACTACAAAATTTGTGATTAGTTTGTTGACTGTACTTATACTGGCTTGCATTGCTGAAAATATTGCACAAAATTCCCTTTGTATCCACAAAATGGCCATATAGGTAGGCCTAAGCAAATTCATATTGTACACATCACTCGATTAATATAAGCCTGGAAAACACTTTGATATGATAATTAATTAATCGTATTAATGCAGTTGCGTTGCGTAAAAAAGATGGACGACCAGAAACGAAAGTCAAGTCCAAAGTCAAGACTAAAGTCAAGCCCAGCTCGTAGACAAGTCCAAAGTTAAAATCAAAGTCAAGATTTTAGTCTAAGACTTTAGTCTTAAAGTCTTAGCTAAACTTGACCTCATCCACAGTCGCACTGTCTCTAAACTATGGTAGCTATGGAATAACCGTAAAATTTGCGTAATATATTTTGTTTTCGAAGAGGCATAACGTTACCGACGTTCAAAAAATAATTACGATAAGAAAAAGAACGCGTTATCCGAACATGGGGGCATACGCCGATGATTCGGCGAGGCGAAATGCATCGCGCGCTGTACGTTCTGGCGACAGCTGGGCTTCCTTCCTTTCTGTAGCTGATAGCATACATGTTCAGACAGATCTTGCGAACAATGCCAATACTGCTTGCGATCCCTGCTACAGCTGCATGCATGACGACGTGTGCATATTGAATACGCTGTATAAGCCTACAATTTGCTGTGCGCATTGCAGCGCAGACGTGCATGATCGGCCAGCAGGCTGTTGCTGCATCAAACGACGTCCATTCACACCATGCAGGTAAGTGTACAGTGTAGGCCTAACAGACTGATTCGCATATTTAGCAATAAAGATTATATTGACTGATCAAATTGATGGCACAAATTAAGTGCAGGCTAACATCGATGATATATGTTTTTACAGCCAGCAGCATGCAGTATAACCGAATAAAGTCTTGTGCTACTCGATAAAAATTGCGATTCTGGCTTTTCACACTCACGAAAAAAATTCAGTTCACGCGTTGACTTCGTTCGTTCGTTCGTTCCGTAAAGGCTCTTATCTGCTTGACAGACAGACTGCAGTCAATTTTTAAAATGTTTTGAGCAGCATAATTGACCGATGCTCAGTCGCTTTTATTGTATGTTTAATTAGCCTCTATTTTAAACCCATCTTGTCAAAAGCACGTGTAAATAGTGGGTCGGTTTAACCTGCTGAGCTGAGCTGATCCGCTGATCTATTTTCTCAATCTCTGATTGGTCGGTGACGGTCACGTGATCCAAATTTAGATCAGCAGATTAACAACAACAACTTTCTTCAACCGTTGTGGTTGAACGAATATATGTGCATGGTTTTCTCGAGGTTTTGTTAAAGACTAGTCTGCCAGAGTGTCTTTGATAACAGTTGTATATTGATAATAATTGCATTATTGATAATATATGCTTCTATGTCGGTTGTTCTGTACGGCGTTCCATATTGAAAATATTTGCAGTAAAACTGGGTTCTTTGGCACATTATTTTTGTGTAAGTGATACTTTATTGATCTTTTTCTTCAGCCATCATACGTGGCTTCTCATTTTGCTGAAGGAATATATTTTTATGGTTTTGTCAGGATTTTATATAAGACTGATCCTTCACTGTGTATTTGATAGTCGGATTTTGTTCTAGTCTTTCAGAATGCATTGATAACAGTGTTTTTGCTAGCAGTTGCGTATTGATAGTGTTTGCATACATGATGCTAGTTGCAGAGTTGCATGTGATAACATTTGCATTGTAATGTGCCAATGTGGTGCTATTATATAAGCACAATTCGTGGAGCGCTACAATGTGTTCGTTTATTTTAGTGATTTTAGACATGCCTGTCACTATAAGCAATGCACTGGATCATCTGTAACTACAGATCAGCAAATAGGCCTGAGCTACAGGCCTATGCCATGGATGATTGAACTATAACTGCAGATAGGTAGGCCTATATCACCTAATATTGCACACCTGCTTCATAGCTAGATCAGCCACTTCCAGATTAGCTCAGCGGATCAGCTCAGCAGATTCTCATCTGAACAGATCAGCGATTTCTGGATCAGCAGTTTACCAACAGAAATTAGATCAGCTCAGCGATCAGCTCAGCTCAGCAGATTAAACCGACCCGTAAATAGTTAAATACCGGTAGTACTCATTTTCGATCAGTATCATTCACCACAGCTGCAGCATAACGGTATTACTCGTGCCCTCTCCACACATTCGCTTACTTATTTATCATAACTGTCGTTTCGTTAACGTAAACAAATAAGTGGTTGTCGTTGGAGTTTGTTTCTTTCTTTTGCAATATTTTTTGTATTTTTGGTCTGTGATGTTGTACATTATTACTACTAGTGCTGTACAAATATTGTTGGCAAACTACGATTAATGCACATTTGTTTTTATTGTATTTTTTTTTGTATTCATGGTGTTATTGACCGTCCGCACGCACGGCGGTCCGATTTCGCGCACAATATGTTATACAACGTGCGCGCTCCATTGAAGTCACGGTTAACTTTCGTGCCTGCACACGGTCTGAACTTCTGAAGTGGATTGGACATTTGTTTTTATCTTGCGTGGCATTACGTCATGATATAAGGATGGACAGCTTCGTGTGAATTTTTGGCGGCGTTTTTTTCGTAGTAAAGGTCGGTACGAGTGCTGTATAAAGTTTCCATGTGATATGGCACTATGCGTGTAATACGTCACGAGTACATCTCAGAAAAAAATACCACGTATGCCAATTCATTTCGCATATGTTCAAAATACCAATCTTTTTTTCTGTCATAAACAGCTGAAGTAACTGTCTTCAACGACGTACACAACGATGTAAACAACGTAGAAAATTTTTTTAACTGTGACGCGACCCACTATTCTAAGCTATATTAACGTGACGTAACTTTGCTTGCTCTATAATCTTTGATATATGCGAAAATAAAGTCAAAAATAAAATAAAGAATAAAATCCAATACAATTCCAAACAAAATTTTAAAAATTCAAGTAGAACTAACATAAATTTGAAATAAAAATAAAATTTTGAAATAAAATAAAATAATATTTAAAAATTAAAGGAAAATACAGTTCAAAATAAAATTCAAAAGTGAAATAAAATAACAAAAAATTAACGAAGATACAGTTTAAAATCAAATCCAAAAATAGAATTAAATGGCGACAAGATTTAAAATAAATTAAAATTCAAAATAAAATAAAATTTAAAATAAAATAAATTTCAAAAGCAGCATAAAATGGGGTAGAAATTTAAAATAAAGCAAAATTA
>Ga0209367_1004808_pt1 | contig 18748 bp, 11 predicted proteins | sample WorMetLIZISLAND2_FD_187412 | JGI IMG/M metagenome (GOLD analysis project Ga0209367, IMG submission 187412) | Marine gutless worms symbiont microbial communities from Max Planck institute for Marine Microbiology, Germany - Olavius geniculatus... ... | reverse complement strand
TATATATATATATATATGTATATATAAACCTAAACTCGTCAGTCGCCTTAGGTCTGCCAGACGTGCAGTCATCAATGACAGAAAGCTGGCTCTGTTCGAGACACTCCAACACAAAGTCATGACTCTCTTTATGCGTCTGTTGAATTGTTTACCGGCACTCATACCAGATTCTGGCTGGAGAAGAAATCCTGGATGACCACGAAACAAATTGGTTATATAGGCCTAGACCTAAGCGAAAAGACTTGGACAACGGCTGATGATCGCGAATAGTGGAGAGCGCCATCGCCGACTACGCGATCTGATGATGATAAAGATGATAATGCAATAAAATACGAGATTATAAAAGTATAAAGTTTGTGCCGAGCCAGCAAAAACTTCCGAGTTCCGACAAGAATTGTGCTGTCACTTGGCGAACGCGACAGACTCGATGCATAATATTTCCTAGACTTTGTGGTCCGGATCCGAATTCAGCAATCATGAATCCGGCGACTGTGAACCGGATCGCCACCCACATGTCGTTCGTCTTTAGGGACACTTTCCACTCTTTCGTAAACTAAAATGCTATCCAAATTCGTCTACAACTTGATGAGACACACTGCAATTGCCATCCTGTGTTTTATTGCTTATAATAGTCTAGCTTAATTTAGGCCTAATATCAATAGACCTACACTATAAAAGAATGACTTCGCATCGCTGAGAGAAATCTAATCAATTTCTTCTTGTGTCATGGTCACTGTCTTCACAAAATTTAATAACGATTTGTTTATAAGTTCTCGAGTCAGACAGACGGACAGACAGAGAAGCAGACCTGTATAGTCACACAACATCCGCCATCTTAATTCGTCGGACGTTGTTGCCTAAGTCGTCGACATGACGAAGCTCAGGAGCACGAATTAAATTAGGCCTACATAGGCTATTGTGAGTTCGTCGATGAGAAATGAGCAATTTTTTGACCAACCGACATCGCACATAAAGCCATTTTCAGCACAAACTTAGGTCTTTTTACAGTGGTAGGCCTAACTGGTATGTTTCTGCGCTAAAGATTGATGATGTCATTATTCTGGTTGGTTGTGATCGATAGGCATAATTGTGTCTGTTTTTAGCATTGTAAAACGTGTGGGGCACTTTTTTTTATTTGTAATATCTGATTATTACGGCGTTATCATCGTATTTCAGTTACTGACACGTTATATCGGCATTTAGCATTAACGAGCGGTAGCTTTTCTCTCAGCCCACCTTTTCTATGTATTCTTACACTGTGTCCCAAGAAAACATCAGCGACATTTTCGACTGTAACTTGAAAACCAATTATCAGATTTTGATAACTTTTTAATACAAAGTAATAATCCTGACACAACTTGCCATCAAATAGCTGTTCAGTTTCTCACCTCATCCAATGTATGCTCCTGCACTACTTAGGGAAATCAGATCAAGCGAATTATGTGTTAAAATAAACAAAAAACCTGAAAAAACATTCTCGACATTGTCGATCGTAACTTTAAAAAGATTAGCAGATTTTAATAATTTTTGGCAAAAATATTTCTGAGGCAACTAACAATTACATAAATGTTTTAGTTTTCACCCCGCCCAACGTCTGCTTTTGCACTACCTGGGGAAAGCAGACCAAGCACAATACGTGCTAAAATGAATGAAAAACGTCGATAAGTTCCATCTATCCTAATCTGTGGGCCCAAACAGCCGGTTTATTACAAGGTTTGACTGTCGTGCAGCAGCGTGTTTACCAGATGAAGTTTAGGAATGTTTGAAAAGTCAAGAAGTGACTGGTACAGCCTGCATTGGTCTGGAGCAGAACTTAATTATTGATACTGCTTGTCAATGAATGGAGAAAGCGTCTCCTTGCCTGTGTTCGCATAGTGGGCCAACACTTCAAGCAATTTTATTGCAGGCAGTTAAAAAATGGACAGTTAGATGAATTGTCAGCTTAAGTGTCAGAAATATGAACAAATGTGTTTTTTCGCGGTATGTTAATTAAGCAATCATATCGCATTGGATAAAAAAGTGATATTTCGCTGGTTGTGTTTTCTCCAGGTATTGCAGAAAACAAACGTTGAGTAAGGTGAGAAACTGAATGAGCATTTAATGGCAAGTTTTGTGGGAATATTCTTGCCAAAAACTATCGAAATCTGATAATTGGTTTACAAGTTACATTTGAAAATGTCGGGAATGTTTTTGAGACACAGTGTACTATTGGCCTAGGTGAATCAGTTTGGCAAATAAATAAATAGACAAGTCATGTTCTCCTTCTTCCGACGTCTGGTTTTTGCCTTCAGCGCCACAGCAAGTCAATGATCGATAACTATCGTGATCTTTTTCTTGGCTTATTCCACACACTACAAAGACGACCACAAGGTCACGACTGATGAAGACGAGTGACTGGGCGTATAAAACAAGCCGACAAAACACGCAAGACTGCAGCAGTCTGCATGGAACTGAACGTGAAAACAAAGGCGGATTAGGCGTGTCTAATACCCCGTTTACACGATCAAGCAATCATCGAGCAAACATCGAGCAAATAGCAAGCATACATAAAGCATAGCCTACATAAAGCAAACATCAAGCAAACATCGCATCATTAGAGTACACGTCGTGCATGTGTATTTTGAATGCATTTGCTGGATGTTTGCTCGAAGATTGCTCGATGTTTGCTTGATCATGCATGCAAACTGGGTATTACAGGCAGAGGAAAACAGACAGCAACGCAACTTTTTTGGCTTGTTGGGCTTCTTTATGGTGTGGCGACATTTAGGCCTAAAAGATTTGTTGATGCAGCACGACATTTTTACGCGCGAGAGCTACCATAGCTATAGCGCGTATATTAGCTAAGGTAATTCTGTCTGTCCGTCTGTCCGTCTGTCTGTCCGTCACGAGCTGGTACCAATCCAAAACCAGGTGATATAGAGATTTTGGGTTTTCACCGTATGATAGCCTATTGTCTCTAGTATTTCGTGACAAAATTTCATTCCGCTGGGTAAAGGGAATCCTTTCGAATGAGGAGCGAAAAAGGGGCATCCCCTCAAAAGCGTTATTTTACCGCTATAGGCTCTTCTAACGTCAAAATGGTTGCATATAGGCACAGACATGCTGCTTATCATAACAAGCACTGGCGTCGAGCTTCTTAGTAATGTCAACATCGATGACCTTGAATGACCTTAAACCCTTAAAATAGCGGGTTTTAGTGAATATTTTACGATTTTGGGCTGCGACACGCATTTCAAGAGTGAATTGCGCCAAAATGGCTGGAGATAGACTGAAACAACCTGCGTATGAAATTTTTAGCATTAAATGTAAATTTTAACAGTCCAAGTCCGAACTCTCTACGTTCAAGAATTAAGGGTTGCGCAAGCGGGTATCAAAGAGGGGTACCCGTCTAAAAAGTGGTCATTTATCCGTTGTTGGCTTGTCTAGCGTGAAAATGGTTGCAGATAGGGGGGCCTATGCACAAACATGCTGCTTATGATAACAAGCACTAGCAACGAGCTTTTTAATTAAAAATGTCAACATCGATGACCTTAAATGACCTTGAACTCTAAAAAATATTGGTTTTTAGTGATTCTCTGGCGATTTTTGGCTGAAGAAAAGTGAATTGCGACGAAATGGATAGAAATAGACTAAGATTACTTGCGAACAAAAACTGTCATAAGCTCTCGCGCGTCTCATGCGCATTAGCTCAGATTTCTTATCTAGTATGGTGAGCGTGGAGTGTTCTGTATTCCGTTTTACAAAATATGAAAGAAAAACAGCGCTACTTGTAGCTAAATGTAGTTTTTGCTAAACTTGGTACAAAGGTTTTTAAGGTCTCTGAATTTTAAAAAGCCGTATCTTCAATCATACGCCCCTATAGGATATATAGCAGCAAAAACTGCGTACAGTTTTAACGCTAATTCGTAGTAAGTTTTCATACGTTAACGACAAAAAATGTTTGTGATCAGCTCCACAATTTTAAAAAAAATGGCATAATTCGGTTAAAATTTGGCCATGCGTGGAAGTAATTCGTTAAGAGACGTTGGGCTGTTGGTTGTGTCTACTTCGTGCAGTAGAGAAAATCAGTTTTTATCCTCCACAAATCTGAAATCGAAACTGGGCTTTCGGCTTCAACTTCAAGTTCCCTTTACGGGTTCCTTTCTCCTTCTGCCTCCTCTTTATCCGCCCCTTTCCCTTCTTTCTTTTCCCCTAGCTTTTGTTTCCTATAACGCTTTATATCTTTTTCCCTTCACGTGTAGATTGTCCGGTAAAAATAGGGGTGAGAAAGTTTTGATCTACACCCTTAGCAAAACTTCCCTCTTATTTTTCACAGGGCGCAAGCTGCGCCCACGAGGTACAGAAATAGAAGCCCCTGGTCGTAAGGTCAGTCAGTCGTGAGTGACTGCTGCGCTGGTTGAGACGACGCCAATTAGAACGATGAATGCTAGACGCTGACAGACGGACGAACAGACAGATGGACAGACGGACAGACGTATGCCGCCAGTCGCTCAACAGCTCCGCCCTGGCGCCTAACTGGCGCTGCAGCCGGGAAACAAACGTACAAGAACTTACTGCGTAAAAAACTAAAACTTAGAATTCATCAAGCTTACGTCACGTAGACATAGATAGCAAAAAGACGCGTGGTATACATATACATAGAAAAAAATTAACGAAAGTTAAATTAACCTGTTTTAGGAAAAACCTAATTAAAGCGGTAGTTTTATTTAAAAAAACTGTTCAGAAATATTTTGCTAAAGCAGACTGCAGACTGTATTTAGTTACATCTAAAACATCTGTAAATGATGTTTGAAAATATTTCAATAGGATTGCGAACAGCTTAGAGACAGCAAACGAGTACATGCAAAAGCATTTTCAGAAATTAGTGTTTAGACAATTGCTGCAGGACTGGAAAATCTGCGAATAGATACAACAGGCATTTAAGCTGTTCGCACACACATGAATGAACACAAAAATTGAGCAACTTTGTTTCATTTCCGTTGTACAACACGCCGATCAACTGATCGAAGAAAGCGGCCGCCAGAAGCCGGATATTCCCATTCGCCGTTTTCCACACGTTTTCCACACAGATCTTCACTCGTCGGAACGCAAATCTGGTTTACCGGCCAGCGATGTCTCCGCGGCGTGGGGCCATCGCAGCATCACTCAGCACCCTCAGTATGCGAACCAGCGTCGCAGCTACAAACTATACTTACTAGAGCGGGGAATAATTTATTCGAATCGAATCCAGAAACTAGACGAGTCCAAAATAAGAAACTTAGCTGTCGCTATGGAAAACGTGATGCAGCTTATACTGTTCCTGTTGCAGTACTGACTTTCAAGGTCATCTAAGGTAAATGCTTTTCAGGTCATTTTTAGCTAATATGCAACTTCCTATTAGTGATCAATAGCAACCTAAGTCCTATATTGCACCGTTTAGCCACAATACATCCGTTACACACAGACAAACAGACGGACAGACGACAGACACATCGTGCCATAGACGCGCTGCAGCTACTACAAGGTGTAGCGCATCAAAAACTCAAGCTGATTTCGATTCGAACCAGAAATTTTATGAAGTAGAAACAAACCAAGTTCAGTTGGCAAACTCGTGTTTCTTTACGCTAGTTGCGCTATAACTGTATGCGCGCTTTGGCGTTGCGTACGACTTTCGTTTAGTTTCATTGCACTGCCAATTTGCCATGAGCTTTCGGTTGGTTCTGGGTTGATATACCGGCAATAGTAAGGTAGTACGATAATACAGTTCTAAATATCAACTTTAAATTCCTGAAGGGTTGAATCACTAGTGAATCGAATGGTATCAAAATCGAATCAAAATTTATTTGAATCGAGTCGAATAGAATCAAATCGGATTTGCTGTCAGCCGAATCGCCCACCTCTACAACATACCTGAGATCTACTGATCCCACTTGAACGAAGACAAATCCAACGACCTTGCCGACTGCCGCCGGTCGAAACGTAATCTTTCACAGCCCTATTAGCACTCTTGACTCTAACCCTGCAGCTTTTCTCGTTATCTGCTACGTTGTCACGGTCGCAGAACGGGAAGTCTTATGTTTTCCCTCTGTTTTTGTTCTTTTTTTATTTGCCATTTTCCTCTGAAACGTGAGAACAGACAGACCAAGACCAAAATTAGCGGAAAAGACGACTCCTGTACCTGGCAGAAATAATTGAGGCTAAATTTCGCCGAGATTCGTCGAGTAATTTAGAAGAAAAGGGCATTTTAGACTTTTTCCAATCGGACTGCTTACAGCGCCGAGCGGCCTCATGTTGGGTGCTGTTCCAAATTTCTAGTTATCGAGTTTTTAAACGTGGTCGTAATTGTTTTACTTAACACGTTACCGCTTTTTTTGATTACGGCGCGAAAACCAAAAAAAATAATGAACGATGAACGAAAAAAACATAGACTAAATGTCATGGTAAAACTCCATAATCGACAACAAAAATCCACAGCGTAACAAAAATCTAGTTACTTGCTGCTGGGTCATGATCGATTTTTACAAAATACTGCATCGAAATCCGTTCATCACTTGATACTTTCTGAGAAATCTAGCCGACAAGAACAACTGACTGAAACATTATTGCAGCTCAGATTCAGCGGGTTTTCCCGTTGACATTTTGCCATGTACAAATTTACTTACTTATTTAGGCTACTTAATTATCCCTTGATCGCTTCGTTGCAGCGGAGGTAATAATCAGTGGCTTCTATAGCTTTATATTTTCCCTCTAATCAAGCTCAAGTTTTACCTCTCCATTATGGGAATTAATTTTCCTTCCCTTCTCAGGCTTTTCCCCTTTTTTGCCTTTTCTTCCATCCGCCTTTTCTCTTTCTCCTTTTCTCCTTAGGCCCTACTTTCTTTTGCTATGCTTCATCTCCTGTTTCCTTTCTCTTCTCATTGTCTAGCGAAGAAAAGAGGGAAGTTTCGAACTACACTCTTAACAAAGCTTATCCCCTATTTTTACCAGGCGCAAGCTGCACCCACTATGTATACTAGGGATAGAAGCCCCTGGTAATAATTACTCTGCATGGATTCTGGTGTGTGCGGGGGCGATCTGAACGCTTGGTCCGTTTAGTGTGTAGTTAAGTTGAACGTGATCGGTTGTTGGGTGCTGACGATGGCTATTGTGTACGGGATTACTGCATGCCGCAGACCGAGTCAAGTCAATCGAACGCTAATAAAGTTCTCATCGTTTGTGTCAACAGGCGGCAGCTGATATTCGCCATGCACCTGACTATAATTCCTCCCCAGTCAAGACTCACTGTGAGGGCAATCTTTGCTTTGTACATTATACTTGGCTTCCGCTTCTCTTTGTGTTTTTCAAACCTTTTTTGTCTTGCTTTTTCCTCTTATTTTTCTTCTTTTTAACCCTACAGAGTCTGGAAATTGCTGCAATCTTTACAGCGCAATGAAAATGCAAGTGCGTCATTGTGCAACTGACAAAAAGTGCATAGTTTCCACCCGACCGACAAAACGATTGTTGGTACATTTCGAGGCGAAAACTGTAGGCCTACAGATTTATGTATCTTGCACAAAGACATGTTTGTGTTTTTACTGTTCGGTTTTGACGTATAAAATGGACATTTGCGTTTAAACCGAACCAAACGCCTAGATGTAAAAAAATTCAGCAGGTCATTCTGCGCGATTGCAAAAAATCTTTAGAAAATCAAACGCCTCTAGAGGCTTCAGTGGTTTCGTGGCAAGGGCGGCAGGCCCGTTAAATTGTGGCCTATTAAACAGTTTTCTTTCAAAAATACAAAAGTTGGGCTAGCAATTTTCTACTGTGGAAGAATTTACGACCCGTAATGTCTTTTGTCGGAAATGTGCCGTCATCTGTCGAAAAATTGCAACTTGCTCATGCTCCTCCCACTTTTTTGCCCACGACGCCGATGCTCCCAGGAAACTTTTAACCGTAAGGAGGGGAGGGGGCAACAGCGCTACAGCGTTCTGCGACTCTGACTTTACGTTGTACTGTACATGAAGGGCGTTGCTGTATAGTCACTCCAACGGAGAATACGATATATGAATAAATAGGCCTACACAATAAGTGGTTGAATAGGCTTAAAGAATCGTCGACAATTGACAACGAACGCAAATGTAGCCGGTTTTCTTTTCACAACACTAAGAAGTTAATTTGTCCGTACTTGGCTGACCTTTAAAGGTCATTTCTTGAACTCCATATTCACAAATAACAATAGTAGTTCTTGATGCATACGAGCGGTTTATCCTGAAGCAATTGATGTAGTCAATACGGCAAGTAGGAATAGAGCTACGTTTTTATTCACGCGTTATATAAATTCACGTTTTACTTACTTACTTGCTTATCTATCTTTTTCAAAAATGTGTTTCTGAACGTTTAGATAATCATAACGTTAGTTACATCATAATCTATCAAAAGGACAGAAGTTTAGAGAGGATGTCAGAGAAAGGAAAATGGCTAGACCATTCCGCACAGTAAAAACAAAGACGCACGATAGAACCCAGTTTATAGCTGGAAGCCAATAGAGGCAACCAAGTCCGCCGCCAAGATGACCTTTTGTTAACAGGGCGTGTCTGATTGTTGACAACTATAACCCAATCGGCCGTCCCGTAGCAGCGATAATCCAATGTTAGTAGCCCGTCTTCAGCAACTGTATCCAAAGTAGTGTAGTGATGTGCCAAATACCGAGATTTAAAACGTAACGCCAAAACACCTTAAACTTGCCCAATACCGTTAATAAACGTTTCACGTTTACGTTTAACTTTATTTGCTTTGACTCTGCAGCTCTTGATATAACTTTCTTATTTTATTTTAATTATTTTATTACGTTTTCTCTATCGCAGCAACGAAATAAAGCGTTATTTTCATATAGCGTTTGACTTTGAATAAGCTGGCTGGTAATAAGTCACAGAGACTTTAAAGAAGGACATTTAATTCAGCTTGTTGGAGTGGCATAATTTATCTAAAAGTGAAACGATCAGCCTGTTGATGCATAAACTGGAGGTTTGGCTTATCCAAATTATCCAATTTGCGGAAACATTAGTATTAGTCATACAGCGTATTAATCCAACAGAATCTGCGAGTTTAGGCAGCAGAAAAGTGAATAAAATATTAAAATATTTAGGTAATCAGTTGGTCAATATCTTGAAATCTTAAGTTCGCACAACACTATTTAACCCAGCCCATATACCTCACCATCACCAAGTCTTGAACGGGCAGAGCTTCCATCAATCAAGCAGTTATCATGCTACATTGTCTAATGTCCCATATGGCGCCACAGCACACAGCTCGTTATAGGATTACAGACGACAGTTCTGTCTGCATCCGGCATACCAACGAAAACCCCCTTTCCTTAAAATATGTACGTGCATCATAGAAATTGTTAGAATGAGAAATCTATATATATAATGACGTTCTCAAACATCTCAGTGTCCTTCTAAAAAATTTAAATTTTTCAAGCTTCGGGATTTGGGTATTTAAGACGTTTTGAGGTTTGCGCAAAAGTTGCGCAGACGTTTTTTTACATCTGTGCACAATCAATTCAATTCTATTTTTTTCTTATTTTTTCCTTAATTAACTTTAATGATTACAAATAATAAAAGTGAAATAACACTAAAAAGAAAACTAAAAATCCAGACATAAATGTAATGTGAGAAATATACCGACGTAGCTCAATATTTCTCAGAATAATATTAAATACTATCAGAAAATGCTATCACAAAATACTAAGATTACAAACATTTTTCCGTCAAAACTCACACGATTTTGTACCGACTTTTTCATAACGAGCAATCGGATGATGATCATCACCCCCACCCCACAGATTGTTTTTTTTCGCATTTAAGCCCCTCACTGAGATAGAACAGCAACAATGTAGGCCCTATTGCGGGCGAGCGTATAGCGGCATAGAATGCATGGTGTAATCGCTCTCAGTGAACCGTGTTATAGCTCGCTGCTGTCTGCCGTGGGGCGCTTGCGGACAACAGAGTCAACTAAAAACATTTTCTCAACCTCCGATTAATTACTTCGTTAAATTGGCATCACCGACGGATAATCTGAAATCGTATTGTCAGCATCATCATCATCAGTATCAACAGCAGGAGCAGCACGGTTGCTAATACTGGTATAGGCTATGTAGAGTTCGAGATTGTCTGCTATCAGTACGGCTTTGAACGACCACGGCCGCTGCGAATGCAGAAAAATGGTAGTGGATATTGGACTAGCGTTATACGGACTTGGTTGATGGAATCGACGAAGTTTTGGAATTATTGACTGCCTGCACCGCTTCGTAAGTATTTTTTGCATCTCCGATATTCATATTTTCTTTACAATATTACGCTACCGTTCTCTGTAGGCCGCATTACATACCTTCCCCGCTCGTTCATCCGTCTGTTGGACCCGACGTTTGCTTTTATGCCTTTCTGTTTTTTGACTTTGGAGTATGATTAAAGAAACTTCACCATGTTGAGGACTCCTGTCGGTACGGGCTCAAAAATTAAGAAGCGTATGAAAATTAAAATCGGTGTTTGCGTTTTTCGCAGGCCAAAATTAATCGGTGGACAAATTTTTAGTTAAGAGGGTTAACGGTTAAGGTCACCAGATCTCGTAAATCCCCCAAAAAACGATGCAAACGTCATAAGCGCTTCATATCGAGTAGGCCTATAATACGGCATTGGGACGTAGACATCGTTTGCTGCTTTTATAACGGGCGACGTGCGACTTCTCCCCAATTCACACCTACGACGCCGACACTACGCGACTCAACTGTATCGAGTTGAGTCTCCTCGGCGTCGTACCGGTATTGATTTCGTCCGATCGACGCCAAAACTTCGCGAGAAAAATATCGGCGAACGTAATGTGGCGTACGTAAGCGTAGTTTGAAAGTTCCCGCAAATTTTATGAGCAGAATTTTTGGTACTGCAGAGGCGTCAAATAAAAACCGACAATAAACGCATGTGCTAAAAATTGCCAGCAACAATAATTAAGCATCTGCGAACGGTAAATCTCGATCGCCGAAGCACTGATTGTCTTCCAGCAGACGGATGCGACCGCTCCGAACAATCACTGACACTGATTTCTTATAAGGTGTTTACAAGGTCCAGCAAGCGTCCAGCATTAGCACGCGTATTTTGAATACATTTGCTAAAAGTTTGCTGTACGTTTGCTGGATCGTGTAAACACCCCATTAGGAAGCTCGTTTCAGATTTTTCTGTAATACCCTCAAACTTCGTAAATCGAAATTTAACGTCTAAACAGTAACTGATTGTTTAAGAATATGTTTTATAGCAGCTGCTGATGATGCTCTGCAGCGCGTTAAAAATTTTAATTATCATATTTAATCATAAAATAGTTTACATGGACTGTAAGAAAAAAAGAAGAACATTCACAGCGCAAAATATTCGTCAAATACAACTATACGCGTCTTAGTATAGGCGCAGTGATTTTCAATATTGCTGCAATGCTGTAAAATATGCTTAAAGAAATGTTTACGGCAGGACTTACAAAAATATTTTAGACACTCTGATCATGTGGACACATACTGTAAATTGATTACGTAAGTTTCTTGTTGTAACGTATTCTATGTACGTTTTTTTCGTTGTCGCTAGCTTTGTGCAGTGTACAAATATTTCAAGTTAACACAAAATTAATTAAAGGGCAAAAGTACAGGATATTGATTCGGCAGCCGTCTTGGACAGCAGCCGATACGTGCGAGCATCGTTCCGGCTAAGGCCGTGTCTCCGCGGCGGTACGACGAGCACTCGAAGTTGTAAACTATTTGTACGGCTACCAGATAAATAGTCACCCCGTTAACTAAAATTTAACTCGTACGCGTATCATATGTAGTGATTTGTAGCAAGAACCGAGTACCCGGACACGGTTCCAAAATTTATTACCCGGTTCCAAATCCGTGTAATTGATACCTGTTTTTGCATTAAATACTGACGAAATCAGTAAAAATGGCACTTTTGTGACCTTTGTGTCAACGTTTTACACTTCAAAAAAATTTGCTTAATGCAATTTCGTTGATGGACGTTAGCGTATTTGATAGTGTAAACGCATTATTGACGTTTTATACAAAAACATAGTTTTGTGAAAAATATTCATCAATTGGAGTATGTACGTGTCATTGAAGTGTCATTGAAATGTCGTTTTTTTCATTTACATGAAAGTTGATACCGGGTTCGTGTACCCGGGTAATTGCAACCGGGTACCCGGTTTTTAAAACGGGTAATGCTGAAATCATTAGTAGGCTATCACGCAGTATGATTGCTGTATACAAAATAGCAAGATCACTCAACAAGTCTTTTGGTATCAACGTGTTTCTATTTGGCGATGCATGATGGATACACCCTGTATATACGAAAGATACAGTATATCGGTCACCTTCTATATCACCGACTCGTCTTCGCCGAATCTGCTTGTCGACAAATTTGTGGCTGCGGCTTATGGCGACCAATCGGCATAGCGATGAAAAACCGATTGAAGACGGGTGACTAGGAAACTGGAGTAGTGCGTCGGTTATACGTTATAATTTATAGCATCATGGTATGGTGAACTGCTGCACGGTTCGCGGAACTTATAGGAGCGACAAAGTTATCTTATACTGGCGCTCGCGGAAGTCTCAAAAGTTTTCGCTTAGCGGAAACACGTTCTGGTAGTTTAAAATTGATTCACGGATTGGATAAACAAATTACTGAGTGCATAGGCCTAAGCCTGGACATTTTTTGACAGCACAAAAATTAAAAAAAACGTTTCAACGGCTCCGATCGCTTTTATCGCCGGCATTGTCTGCGCGCTGCAGAAAAAGATTTTAAAACTTTGTATATTTTTTGGCTGTAACGCTTTGGTGATAGAAAAAAGTGAAGTAAACTGGTTAGGCCTGCCAAAGAAAAAAGCGCCACTAATTTTTATCCCTTGCCAAGGTTATTTTTTCATGTTCGCTTTTTGTGTTTAAAGCGTGTGCAAAATGAAAATTAAATTTCGCGATTGTCAGTTCTCATAAAAAGCAAAAATTGACCAGCATCCTATCATATACGATTAGTTTTTCGTTTTTATCGCTATATGTGTGAATCATTAAGATTTACTTTGGTTTTCGTATATACTGCGTAAATATTTTTCTTAAATTTCGCTGAAATTATTATTTTGATGATGAGATTACTTTTATTATAAGATTATTATTATGAGATCATTTTGTAGGCCTATATTTCATTGCATTTGTTTTTTTTCCGTTTTTTCTAATAATCGAGTGGTAATTAAATTGTTCTGAAAACTCGTAAACTAAGAACCTATTCGTGTTGCCTGAGGTAGTCCACCGTTCTATCAACGCGTGCCACCAATGCCATCAGTTCTGTGAATGGAATCAGTAGCTTATCTTTGAAGTTGCCGCTGTAGTCAGCCAGGAAGTCGACCCGGCCGGATAACTAGCCGACATTTTACGAGCTACACGACAGATGGCGTTAGCATCGCTGAGTAACGTATAGCATCTTTGCTTCAACAGCAAATGTTCTGTCGGGACCACTGAAATGCAGGATATGTCAAACGCAAGACCGTGAAAATGACGGACCAAATCTTACCACTAGACTTTTTTCATGGTTCTGCAAATTTCAGAGACGATTTGGTCTATCATTTTCAAGTCCTGCAAATTTAGCGCTCCCGTTCTGTCGTTCAGTAACACCGACCCAGAATCAAGCAGATTTCGTTTCTTGCTATTAAAATGCTATGTTTATATCTCTTTATTTACCAAGAAAACATGGTAGGAAGAAAAAAAAACTATGCACAAGACAGAAGTAAGTAAAACACAGAAAAAAACACGTAAAGTTCATTACTTTTATAGGGCATCTGTATGCTTTTTTTTGTTATTCCAATCCCATGCCCTTATTTTTCCCCTACTCGTCTGTTTTTGAATTTTTCTGTTTTACAGTTATACATGACAGCAAAGACCTTACTTTCCAAAGTTTTTATTTCAATTTTTATATTATAAACTTTATTTCGTTTTTCTTTAAAACAGTTGTTCTTTCAGTTAATACGCTGGATTAAACCAGCAGCTTGCAAACAATTTATCATATCATATCAACTTGAATTGCGGCTATACGTATAATCAAAGGGCTGCATATAATAACCGGCAACATTGTTGCGAGTGTATGCACAGTATACGCTACGCCTATTCCATCTTTATAATTCGTGATACACGATTCGTTAAGCAACCTAGGTTAGACACGCGAGCGACGTGTTTTAAATGGAAACTGGCAATTATTTTCGATCTCAAAGTCGCACGGTGCAGTCGAAAGTTTTTTTTTCGCGTTGTATACATCGCCCCGCGATAGTATAGTGCGTGCCGCCGTCGCCTCGTCGAGACAGGTTTTTTCTCAGAGATCGGCGCCTCACAGACACGAAGATTGTGTGACATTATGCCTACCGGTTGCGTAGCCAAGGCAAGGGGCAGGGCTGCTTCCAATCTTTCGTACGTACACAGAGCATTAAGTGTCTATGCGTAACGTCGCCATACCGACACGAAAGTCATCATGAAAATTCAAAAGCAGACGACAGATTGCAGATTTTATCTGTGAGAGTATAGACAGAATGTCCGAGCAACTGCTATAATAGATCTCTGACACCAAAACTCTCTGCCACTGATGTCGGATAAAAGCCCCCCTGGCAACAAACCCTACCACGTCTAACGCGGTAGGACAAAAACCCAATTACATTAAGTTTAAAATTTACGGCATCAGTATCACCTTTGTTGAAAATTTACATTACCGCTCGGTAGCGTAGCCAAAAATTAAAATTGGGTGTCGTCTTTTTTTTCTTCCTTTTTATTCGCCATTCGTCCCTCTTTTTTCATTTCTTTTTTTTTACTCTCCGTTTTTTTCCTTTTGCTCTTCTCTTTCTTCAAACTCTTTTTTGCTCAGAAGCAGAATTTCCTAAAATTCAGCTAGAAGGTCTAGGGAGCGCTGTGAGCTTCCCCAGCGGGGTCTTCGGGGGGCGCAGCCGCAGCATAAATCGAATTTGGTGCATATTAACTTCAAAAGATAAGATTTGCTGGCCAGAATTTTAATTACCTTCTTAAGAATAAACATACAAAAGTGGCAAATTTAGTGCAATTTAGACCTATGCTTATGTTTTTTCGGTGGATTGGTGGATTACCTGTTAAAAATTGCAATACTGTACTACCTAACCAAACGTCACCGATCTGTCACCGTGAAGTGCTTACGCATAACTCATCGTGTATACGTAATGTATCGTCGCGTGTCACTCCGAACTACCGCTTAGACAAAATGCGTCTCTGTCATTACGCAGTATATAATTTGCTACTGGCCAAAAACGGTGATGATCTGCGGCTGGGAAGAGTTTGGCGAAAGCCTAAGCGAAGGGACGACTGAACTCTTTTTGGAGATAGTTCTAACCATTTCGTGATTAGGTTTAATCTTCTGTCAAGACAGAATCTCTCCTAGGCTCCAACTAAGTCTGCTTTTTGCATGTTCGGCTTTACAACAACTTTATATTGCTATAAACTAGGGTATCTCTAAGTTACAGTTTTTTGCTGCTAAAACGTGTTTATATTTCGCTGCTTTTTACCACACAGCGTTGGATAAATCAACGTTTCAAGCGACTGCTCAAAAAAGCGCGCCTGTTTTACCAAGATGGCGCAAGACGACTTCCAAAGGTCGTCCGTGCGACGTCCCCACAAGACATCCAAATGAGACGTGCCGCCGACGTAGTAGGCCGTATGAGCAAAATGACGTCCTCCGCACGTCGGCAAACTACGTAGGCACGACCAAACTGGACACGTAGGCAAGACGCACGGCCTACGAAAAAATGTTATGGGGGCAGTCCTAAGTGTATTAGTAAATAGGGTCTAACACGTGTCTTGTTATCAACTGTCAATTATCACATATTATCACATATTATCATTTTACTGATATTCTCTGTTGCGTGCTTTTGCATGTAACCTACCATGAAGAAAGAAGAGTTAGTAGCTATTAGCCTACGTAGGCTATAGTGTTGAACGTCACGTGCCCTTTACATTTTGACGTCGTTGTCCTTGCGACAGCTATAATAATGTTATATGTGACTGTGCGTGCACGGTAAGGTGCCGACATACTAAGTGACAATCTAATCACAACGCCCAACTGCGACAATAGCTGTAGGCCTATACGAGTACATTATACGTCTGTAGTCTGCAGTACTGATATGCGGGGACGATTGGCCTTCTTGTTGAGTGCGACCGAACAAGCTCTATCATCATATCATACGCTACAATTTGCTATGCTATGCTACACAAAAACAGACTGCACTGCATGTGATATTAGATTTAAATTAATATAAAAACCGTAAGATGTGCACGTCAGAAAGCGCAGAATCATGTAGGCTTAGAAAGTGTCAACTAACAAATTCAATCCCGTTACCGGGACTGTTGCGTATACTTGTTTAACGAAAAATAAAATGTGCGAAATTTGAATGAATGCTGCAAAAGAGTACGGAAATAATTATCGAAGTGTGAATTTGAAGTTGGTCAAGTGTCCATGACCCCGCCCATTTGTGGGCTATATTGTGCGCAAATTTTGTCACTAGATGGCAGTATTATTTTCGCCGAAGATCTGAGACGTCTGGTCGCTTCTAGTTTTTGCATGTTAATACGGCCTTTTTCTTCCTTGCACCGGCTGTGACTGATTATAGCTCGTTATAGGAAACTTGTCTCAGAGCCACGGAGCGTCACCTGCCATATGGGATTACACAGTTTTTTTTTCTGTTATACCCCGTTTACACGATCAAGCAAACATCCAGCAAACGCATTCAAAATACACGTGCACGACGTGTGCTCTAATTGCTCGATGTTTGCTTGATGATTGCTTGATCGTGTAAACGGGGTATTATCCGACACAGGTAAACGGCGACGCGCCCCGCCGTAACTCTAGCAAGATAGGCTTCAAAACTGGTTCCCCACAGCGTAGCAAATTAGCAATATTTTAAGACTGCAGGTCGGCCTGGGTAGCAAGCAAGTGCCCTCTGCACGGTCGCTAAATAACCAGCGCATAATCGACGATCTTATCACCGATTGCACGAGAAACATGCAGTATTCGTGCAAATTTGAGCTTAAATTCCGCTTACTTCGATTTGAACTTTTAGAACAACTATCCGGCATCGATAACTGTTTTGAACTCCGTGACATTCTGCTGCATGTGTATATAACGTTAACGTTTAATGTGTGAGCGTGTGTGAGTTTTCGTGTACATATTTTTGAAAAAAATTACTGCCAATATTATTTTAGTGAGTAAAGGATGTGTATAAAAGATCGATGTTCGTTTCAGTGGTGCGCAAAGTCACAAGATCGTTAGAGTGAAAGTCAACTCGGAAGATTTTCGGTTGCCGTAGCAGCTCAAGTTATGATGCTGGCGCCATCTATAGTTGGGCTGGTACTCTGTGCGCTGATTAATCCCATCACAACACTGTGGCCGAGTCTCGAGAACCAGCTTCGAGGTAGGACGACACCGAGTCGTTGGAATCGTGTAATTTTGTTGTCGCTAATGAATTAATACCGCTTATTTCATGACCTATATCGTTTTTACGCGCAAAAGCAGCTACTGCTTTAGCGCGTTTTAGCCATCTCAATTCTGTCTGTCTGTCCGTCCGTCACACGGGTGGATCAGTCAAAAACGGTGCAAGCTAGGGTCATCAAATTTTTACCTTCGGCTGCCTGAAAGACAGTAGTTTCAGGAACCGTAAAGCTTTCTCATAAATTCGCAAGGATTCACCCCGAACGAGGGCGCTAAATGAGAAAGGGGTGAAAAAAATTTGCGATGTTAGCCAATAAGTCGCTGTATCTCAATAACGGCTCTCAATTGCCACCGAATTCAATGATCTTAGATGAGCTTGAACGCTAAAATAAGAGTTTTTAAAATAGATTTTTTGGTGATTCCGAGCTGCGAAACACATTTCAAGAGCGAATTTCGCCGAAACCGATTGAGATAGACATGGAAAAGCTGCGTATGAAATTTGCAGCATTGAACGTACATTTCGACTGTCCAAGTTTGGATTTTCTAGGCTCAAGGAAACCTGCGCACGAGGGTAGCAAAAAGCGGTACCCACTAAAAGTCGTTATTTAATCGTTGTTGGACAGTCTACCGTGAAAACGGTTGTAGATATGCATGTATATGCTGCTTATCACAACAAGCCCTAGTGACAAGCTTTTTAGTCGTATCAATATCAATGACTTTAAAAGACATTGAAATCCCAAAAAAGTGGGTTTTATTGTTTTGTTTGATATTTTTGGCTACGCCGCGCACTTCAAGAGTGAATTGTGGCAAAATGGCTGAAGATAGATTCAGTCAATTTGCGAGCAGGAACTGCTCTAGGCTTTCGCGCGTCTCGTGAGCATTAGCTACAATTTCTTGTTGTGTTTTCATCTCTCACCATGCTCAGTGTCTGTCCGCAGCGATAACCGCTCATAATCACACTCCAGTTAGCGTGAAACGCGTCTCGCGTCTGTTTATCACGCATGTCTCAGACAAAACACACAGTCGACCACAAAACTATGAAATATGCACGTTTTAACACCCACTAGAATGTATTATGCGAGTATAACGAGGCTTGTTTCATAACCGATCTACATTTCTTATCTCTCACTATAGTTAGCGTTAATAGCTATAAATGTAAAAAACTTACCAGTTTAAAACTCAGTGTAAGGACGACGTGACGATATATCAGTCCACTAAAACAGCAAAAATCTTTTGATTAACTACATGGTGCTATACATGCGGCGTCCTTACAA
>Ga0209367_1004807_pt1 | contig 18749 bp, 9 predicted proteins | sample WorMetLIZISLAND2_FD_187412 | JGI IMG/M metagenome (GOLD analysis project Ga0209367, IMG submission 187412) | Marine gutless worms symbiont microbial communities from Max Planck institute for Marine Microbiology, Germany - Olavius geniculatus... ... | reverse complement strand
CTGAAAGGGAATTAAATGAACTTTCATTTGATGCTAGAATAAAGTTGCTTCCGTGATTCCTTTTATTTTTGAAATCGCCTGGAATATGTCCTATTTTGCCGTTGAAGCGGCACTGCAAGTGGCCGCTTTCATTTCTATCTTGTCCATGTGGGCGAGCTGAAGCAGAATGAATTTGATAATTCGTGACAGAGAATAAAATATACTTTCATTTGACGCTAGAATCATCTTGCTTTGTGATCTAGTTGATTTTTAAGATGCCTGGAATATGACGAACTTCGCTAGATACGACAAGGCTAAAGAACAACTTATGATTGTACTGCAGTATCAGCAAGCAGTTAGTAGTGAGTGTTTTAGGTACAGACAGACAAACTTACACAATTGCTATAACAGCACTTCAAAAAAGTTCTGTCAGTTGTCAGAGAAATGTACTTGTACAAGTGAATTATAACTGTCTTGTATGTGTCGTTCAGTTGACTCGTGGATGTTGTAACGATGACCGGTTGCAGTCAGTAGATCACTCACTACAGCAAGTACATGTAGTTAGTAGTGAGTGTTTTAGGTACAGACAGACAAACTTACACAATTGCTATAACAGCACTTCAAAAAAGTTCTGTCAGTTGTCAGAGAAATGTACTTGTACAAGTGAATTATAACTGTCTTGTATGTGTCGTTCAGTTGACTCGTGGATGTTGTAACGATGACCGGTTGCAGTCAGTAGATCACTCACTACAGCAAGTACATGATTCAGAGGTACCCAGCATTCATCTCGACGCCTTGGCCAACTGAAGGACCTTGCTGGGCCTCTGGGCTGCAGGAAATTGACCAAGATGTCTTCATTTTCTGCGGATATCTCGACAACAGAACCCAAGTACCAGTCTTGGTCATAAATGACTGCTACATCCTGACCACATCTGATATCTTTCAGCAGTCTGGCAGTGTGTTCATCTGTTTTTACACTTGTAGTTTTGTTGCAATCTGCTGATTTTCTGCTGATCTTCAACTCGCCAATAACTGCTGGAATGAAACAACGATGGCTTCTGGTGCCTGGTATTGTCAAAACCAACTCTGCAGCATTTCATGATGTGACTCGATGTTGAGGTCTGACACATAAAAAAAAGTAATTCCTGTTATGTTGGTTGATGCCCATTGGAATAATTCTTCTGGGCTAGAATATGCTGCGACTGAAGACTGCTTCTTGCTGCAAGCCGTTTCACAGTGCCTCCAATACCATCACAGACACTCTTGCCGTGACTGGTTGTGAAGAAGTGCCATTCAGCAGATAAGCCAAAGTCTTCATGGTGATGCATCAAATTCTTGAAATTTTTATAGTTTTTGTATTGAGCTACAGCACCATCGCTGAAGTAAAGTACACGTTTTATCTGCGGCAGGTTCACATTAACATGATGCAGTATGGCATCTTGAAACGCATAGACACTGACTGTGTCATGCTGCAAACAGTTGCTAATGACACACATAGACAGACATTGTAAGATACCATCAGATTGATAATACACAGCCGATGGGTGCACTGTTGCCTGTCTATTTTCCCAGTAAAATTCCTGGATGGAGTCCTGAACAACAAATGCATAATTCTCAGCAAAGTCCAGCAGAATCAGAATGGTGTCGGCTGCAAGATTTTCCATGCTGGTCTTCAGAGAGGATGCCTGGGCAACAGATACGTAGCGGTGTGTCGTAAGCTCATCTAACTGATTGCAAAGTATGTCAACAAAATTATCCATAGATTCCTCCCATGTTATAATGGTGGTGCGATCAGTATGTGCCCACTGTTTAAAGGAAATTACATCATCACCATCCATTTGCAGTTGTTCAGTAAGTAAGTAAGTAAACTTGGCTGTCAGCTTGACAGTAGCAACATGGTATGTAAAAGTGAGAATGTGGACTGCCATTTCATGGGCAAAATAAAGCATCCTGAGCAGCAATCTAACCAGAACCCTAAACTCTATCACGGAAGAATGACTGCGTGAGAATTCGGAGGCATATCAGCACTAGAAAGGCTATTCAGTGCCACATAGATTAAAACATTCACTGAAGATGGTCCTTCTTTAGTGGCCTTTACCACAGCCTGGTTGAGCAAGAAAGAAGCAGAAGAAAAGCAAAAGCAAAAACAAAAGGAAAGAAAGGCAACAAAATGAAAGGAAAAGGAGCTCAGCCAGTCAGGACAAGCATAGGCTTATTCTGTGACCCCGGGACCCACACAGGGTTCTATCATGGAAGCAAGATAATTTTGGCATCAAATGAAAGTATATTTTATTCTCTGTCACGTGATATCAAATTCATTCTGCTTCAGCTCGCCCACATGGACAAGATAGAAATGAAAGCGGCCACTTGCAATGCCGCTTTAACGGCAAAATAGGACATATTCCAGGCGATTTCAAAAATAAAAGGAATCACGGAAGCAACTTTATTCTAGCATCAAATGAAAGTTCATTTAATTCCCTTTCAGATGACATCTAATTCATTTTGCTCCCACCTGGCCCACATGGACAAAAGTGCACTCAAAGATAAGACATTTCGCAAGTCACGCTGATTTGACAACGATGCAGCACAAATGCTGTTGCACCAGGATTAAATCAAAAAACACCAAAACAGACTACCAACAAGGTCCAAACAAATCTACCAATTTTTGTTTGTAGCTTGGCTTAGCTAGAGACATTTATCTTACGCTGTAGGCATAGGAAGCAGTGTTAGGAGGCGAGCTAGGTTTAGAATAGAACTGGCTCGTACTGGCTGAAAGTGTAGCTAGAAAAACTAGGCACATTTGGCTGTAGGCTGCGTCTGTGACGTAGCTAGGGACGTAGCTAGAATATTTCTGCCTCCACGAAAGCGTTAGCGGCAGCGCAGGTCCTTTATCTAGTCAGTTGAGCTCTAGACATCGGTCTGTGTGGAGCTCTTCTAGCTGTAGCAATGTAGCGTATGTGATAGTGGCGTCATCGCCGTGGTGACGTCGTAGCTGTGTGTTCCTGACCTATAGAATCTCGCCATTAAATGTTATTATCTCGGATACCATCCTGAGTCGTCTTTGTGTCTCCTAGAACCGCATTTGGACAATATGGAAGAACCAATAGTGGTCTGATAGTTGGAGTGACACAACCAGCCTGTCTACATCTTGATGGAGCTAAATTCCCTCGAACCTAGAACATCCAGTAAGAAGGCACCAATGGCCTCACTTACAAAACGACTTGAAATATTCTGTCACACAGATACGACTGGAACCACTTCAACACAATGCCATGCAAGCCGAACTAAAGCTTGAGTTTCAGTAACATGAGGTCGTGGTCCACGGTGTCAAAAGCTGCTGTGAGGTCAAGGAGACAGAGGGCGGATACGTCCCCTTCATCAGCGGCCTGCAGCAACTCGTCGAACACCTTTGTGACAGCCGTTTCAGTGCTATGATACAGACGGTAGGCTGACTGTCTTACCAGCATCAACGCGTTGTCATCGAAATAGGCCTGAAGTCTTCTCTGCATAATCCTCTCCAATATTTTGGAAAGAAAAGACAGGTTAGACACAGGTCTAAAATTCTTTGGGTCTCTGATGTCATGTCCGTTCTTTTTTAGCAGTGGACGAACCACTGCATGCTTGAAGTCGGATGGAAAAATACCAGACGCCAGCAACTTATTGAAAAGCAGCGCAATGAAGGGCGACAACAGCTGGCCTATGTCCTTCGCTAGCCAAGTTGGAACTGGATCCAACTGGCATGTCTTGTTTAGTGCCAAGCCAATCATCTTCTCTACTTCGTCAAGTGTCACGGCAGTCCACTGGGAAAGTGTTGGCATCACCTTGAGTGGAACATCATACAGTGGCGTTGTCACAGTGGAAGCTCAAACTGAGTCAACTTTGTCCTTGAAATACATGGCGAACTCGTCAGCAATCTTGCTACCAGTCTCCTCGGTTACTGCTTCACCCAGTACTCTGTGTAGTGTACGCCACACTTCTGTGAGTTACCACTGTTTGCAGAGATCGTGGTGCAGTGCGCCAGAAACTGCTATGCTTGGCTTCATAAAATTCACGAATGGCCTTCAGCTTGTCCACCCAAACTCACTTGTCCGCATCAGTACGTTTGCACTTAAAGCGTCTCTCGGCTGTTCTGGCTTTACGATGAGCGTCGCGGCACTCAGCGTTGAACCATTGGCCTGTGACACACCATGACCACAGGACAGTGCTTGTCAAGCAGCTGCATCATCACGTCACGATACGGTACAGCAAGGTCATCCGCCGACTTGTCACTGAGCTGCTGAATGTTTAAACACAGCTGTGAAGCAGCCAGGTCACATGCAAACACATCTTACTCGTATCTTTTCCAGGCTCGACAACTGACTGGTTGTGGCACGTCGATCGGTCTTCGCACACAAATCATAAAATGGACGAGCACATGGTCCGAGATGAAGCCACCAACATGTACATCAGAAATGTCAGTGTTGGTTCTGGCGATGACAAGGTCTAGTGTATGCCCAGCAGTGTGCGTGGCCATTGTAACATGCTGGACGTAGCCGAAATGACTGCAGTAGATCGACAAGACGCACGACGTCGGCGCAGCTGGCGTCGTCAACATGCACGTTAAAGTCTCCGCAGATGTCGACTGGACAGCTGTAGACTGACAGACGCTCAAACATCGTCGCTAGTTCCTTGAAGAACGCACTGGACATCGCTTGGCATAACGATAAATATAACTTAAAGAAGAATTAAGAAAGCAAAAGTACGTGGAAACGAAAGTTCCTTAATTCGATTACTGACTAGTCTAATACATCTTGTAGCCGTACAATACATATTTATATAATATTTATATTTATATTTTTCATTTACCTAAATTTTTGTTGTTGTCGCTAGTTTTTGCTTACATTTATATTTCACAGAGTGGTGTGAAGACGCATTTGCCGTATAGTGGGATGTATGGTGGTCGCACTGTTGCGGGTTGTCTGCGGGGTGTGAAAGTGGGGTTTTGAGGCTATTCATTGACGATGATCATTGACGATGAATAACAAGCCTGATGCCGTTGTTGTGGATTTTGAAAACAAAAGAATATAATAAAGTCAACTTACTGCGATTGACAATAGCACGGCAACAATGTTGTTTACGTCTTTTTGCGAACAATGTTTACGAAACACTACTCCGGAAGTTAATCTTAGCGCACCTGCTGTATGTAAAACGGGAATCAATATAGAAACTGAAATTTGAGCGTAAAGCCTAGTTTCCAATCCAACCCAACTCAAGCAAGCCTGGAGTTGTGTTCTTGTGTGCGTTGGGCTGCATAAAACTAGGCTTTGGTTGACAGAGGAGTTTACATGGCAGACGATAGGCCTAACAACAGCAACTGTTATGATACCCAAGCAGGCCTACTAGACTACTACAACGTGGGATAAGCTAATTTCAGCGTAATGCTGCAGTTTAGCTGAATAAAAATATTGCGGGCCACAAGTACTAGGAACCCGCAACTTCTAGCCATCTCAGATGTAAGCGGTCTATAGTCCTATGGTTATGGTTAGGGATTAGGGTTAGTGATGTATGAGGGATTATTTATTGCCCGCACAAGCCAATTTCTACAACTCGAGGCCCGCAATTATTTCACTAAGCTAAACTGCAGCAATACTAATTTTATTTTGCCTTCGTACCGTAGACCAACTATATGTTTTCATCCGCAACTAAAAATTTGAACCCCCAAACGGCAAATTGCTACTGAGCAACGTCCCCCGCTCTGCTGTCACCGTAGGCATACATCATCATCAAGTTGACAAATAAGGGGCGAATGCGCCGCACCGGTGACCCGGTAGCCTATGTAATTTTGTTCAACCAATATATCACACAGCCTATATACAAATGAATGAGGATGTCAGTGCGTGCACCACCTGCTAGGCCTAGTCTAGGCGTCTATAATTCTATTCAGTCACGATTCAACGTTCTTATATGAGTATAAGTCTTATACCGGTATGTACTATAAGTGCATGCCTGCAAGAGACGGTGCAAAGACGGTGCAAAGCGCCGCAATGCGTTCTCGCTGTGGCGTGAATTGAGTTTTCAGCTACAAGTGTCTGTCACAATGAATGTTGCAGCCATGGTTGCACCGTCAAGTCGGCGTGACGCAATTACAGTTAGACCACCTACATAGTGTACAGGCTTATCCAGGCACGTAGGCTTATAGGCAGAAACTTCAAACTGGGCGGGGGGTTGAAAAGTTCAAAAACTGCTAGAAAACAATTAAGTATGACCAAAATTCGACCGAGACGACTGCATGCATTGGGATAGATGTTATAAACAGTTCCAAAAATCATTAATGGGTAAACCTGCTTCAGCTGATTGCGATAAATTCAACCTACATAATTAACTTGGCATCATAAATGTAAAAACATTTTTAATTTTTTTTTACAAAAGTATAAAAACATGTTTTTATCTGTTAAATGTTTTATTTTATTTTTGGTTATATTTTTTATTTTTTCAATGCTTTTGTGCTTTTTAATGTCATGCTTTTTGTTCTTGTTAAATCGTTAGAATAAATTGCTACAGATGTGTTAAATACTGTTATCGTGATTGGCATACTTGGTATTTGTTCTGACATTTGATTATTTAGTTCATAGATGACTGATGAGTATGTCCATAATCACGGTAACATAAAATAAAAATGCCTAAAGTAAAAAGTAGCGATTGGAAACATCTGCAGTTTATAACTGTTGCCACGAGATCTCATATTTTTAAAAGCTATATAATTATACCCGTCCCAGACCCCGCTGGGGAGCTCACAGCGCTCTCCAGATCTCCTGTCAGATTTGGGGGTACTATTTCTAAGGGAAGAAAAATGGACATGGAAAGGGAAAGATAAATGGAACAGAAGAAAAGGGAGGGAGAGATCGAGAAGGAAAAAGGAAAAGGGAGGGGAAGGAAGCTAAGTGAAGCCTTCAATTCACATTTCTGGCTACGCCCCTGCCGGACGGAGTGCTGGACCACAATTAAGCCAGTCAGCATGAACGTCGGGAAAGCAACAAACAAAACTAGGGCCTTGCCTAACGGAAACAAACCAGCGTTTGCTCCGTAGTGCATAAAGCCGGCAACAAACAAAAGCTTGTCGTCAGCTCATCAGTCAGTAGGCCTACTCATCAAAGTAATACAACGATAAAATAATGAACTCACCAGTAAGTAACGCCGTTGATGCCACAGTTAGGTCTACCAGCGTACCACGAGCCTGGAACTGAAGCAATAACACGAAACGTAGCCTGCAAGAGAGAGGATATGCAGTAGCCAAGCCAGTAGAAGACGGAAGTCTGGTTTCAATATTATAGGCCTACTACTCTAGACTACGGTACTGTACTATTGACGACGCGCGGTCATCACAATAGGCCTACTGAAAATAACGCCGCGCGTCGGTCAAACAAAACATCCTGCAGTGAAGTCGATTGAACCGCATACATTGACTGAACGCAGTATCCTAGCACTGCAGTAGCCGTGTGCACCTGCTCGCTCGGTCAACAGCAGGGCTCCTACCCACCCACTCGCATCAGCACGCACTTGCTCGAGCACACTGCGTAGATAGACACTACACAGAGCGACGATGCGATGAGCAGGTTGAGCAGACCACACTGGCGTAGACAAGGTGGCCACGGCGCCCAGGCTCCCAATCTCATTTTTTTCGTTAAAATATTTTAATGACTTAGAAAAGTAATTAAAATTGTTTCCGCCATCGCTAGATCTTATAGGCCATTTTCAATTATGCACCACATTCAAAGCTCGCTGGGGAAGCTCTCAGCGCTTCCCCAAATCCCCTATCTAGAATTTAAGATTATTTAGGAATTTTAAAGGAGAAAAAAGAGAGAAAAGAGTGGAAAGGAAAAGTGAGAGCAAAAGACGAGACGGGAGGGAAAGAAATAAAAGAAAGGAAAGAAACGGGATGGGAATTGAGCAGTGGCGTAGACAAGGGGCGTAAGGGGCCTAGGCCCCAATCTCAACTTTTGTTAAAAGTAGATATTAGAGACTCAGGAAAAAAATTAAAATTGTTGCCACCACATCTCATATTTTAAGGCTATAATTGCACCTTCCTGGAATTAATTTAGGAATCCTACTTCTAAAAGAAAAAAAGGGGAAGGAAAATGGGAAGAACAAGGAAGGGAGTTAAAAAGATAGAACGGAAAAAGGAAGGGAAGAAAAAAAGGAGTAAAGGGAAGAGAGGGGAAAGAAGCCCAGACCCCCAATTTACATTTCTGGCTACGCCACTGGTAGGATAGAGGCCCGACATCGCCCGCAGCGCCTAGCTCGTCGTTGAATTGATGGCTCGCTCGTGTTGATGACTTCGTGCGTAAAACATACAATTTTACGCCAGAACGCGCACGCGATCTTAACTCGCGCTGTAACCGCGACCGCAGACATTATTTGAGTTGTTTATGAATAATAGTTTTAAGTTTGCAATTTCGCAGTCGCCATGCATCAGCGTGCAAATATGGGATGCAAGTGTGATGCGCTTGGCCGTCTTACGCGTCTTGCCCGTCCGTCAGTCTGTCTGTCCGTTTGTCCATCTCTGCCATACATGCTATAAAACTATGTAGGGCCTAACTAGCATATATGGCTACCTGAAATTTATACCTAGCATCTGTAATTAGCCATTCTACGCCAGCATTTGACGGTGACATTTCGAATAACTTAAGTAGGTTACTTAACGTAAAAGGTTACACTTAAGACTGGTTTCTATTCTGCAGTCAGCGATTACTAAAATTGAAGAAACATTGTGGACATGGACTCATGAGTAGCATTAGAAAATTGGTTCAAAACACCGTAATTTTTAAGTTTAAAAACTCAAAAGTTCAAATTTTATTTTTATTTGTGATGCAATTTAATACACAGCGCGTGCTGCAGTATTATGTCAGCTAACTAGGCAACCTGACTGCTGCAATAAGAAAGCGAGAAACGAGAAAGCCCATGACACAAAGTATGTTGTAGCATAGAAAGTTTTCCTGCTGGTGGATCGTGACTCACGATGTTGTTTCCAATCTTCTTTACAGACTAAAACTTCTGAAACCTAAAAAAGTCTAATAAAATTTAAAACCTACAAACTTTTTCAAAAAATCTATTTCCAGCCCTAGCCCCTGAGTCTGGCATATGAACACTGAGATCCAAATGCTTATACGTGTTATCATGTTATCATGATAATTGATAAATACAGAGATTTTCAACGCACACGGCACAACAGTAATACATGTATACTATTGCAAATATGAATCTCATTTGAAACAATATCAAAAAGTTTTTTAAGAACTGGTTCGCAGCGTCTGTTGTTAATTCAACGATTTTCAGTTTGTACAACAATAAAGCTCATCCCTACCGATACTAACAAACAAATACCAACAATTTCAACAAATATCACAAACTGGCTATAACTAAACGCGTCAAAAACACCCTTACAGTCAGTACAGAGCAAACAGAGCAACTGCAACAGATTTATTCAAATCATCGAAATGTGTGCAAACATAAGGTTTGTTTTACACAAAAAGCAAGATAGTCGTGTTCAGTCGATTAATGACTTGTATCGCATGAAAGGAGATCGATAACGTACCTACATCAAAAAATATTTTTATTTAGTACACGAAATGGGACAATAAATAAATAATTATTGTTTTTATTCGATGTATTTTGATGTATTTTTACTTAAATATGAAGAAAATCTTTGTACAAAGCCGCTACTGGAAAAGTTTATAAGGATAACGCTGTTTCCAAGTCGGCTTAAAATATATCTTTTCTCTTTCGTATTTTAATTTTTATTTCTCAACGACTAGCCACTAGAAACTAATTTTTTGCACACGTCTACAGGCAGACAATGAACGCTAAGCCTACAGTATCATCGACATACCGTACAGGGTGGGACAAAAAATGGCACCATTTTTGTACGCCATAACTTTATCAAATATTAACCGATTTTTAAAATTATCTAAACGTCAAAATCAGTAGCAAATTTGTAATAACACTATCACTAAAGATCCCATCTCGTTTTAAGTGTGTTGCTACACTACCTTGTAAAATGTCAGCGTTTCGTTGACCGCGCCATTGGTCAGTGGCGTCGTCGGCTTGAGTGCGTCGTCCGACGGCAAGCCAGATACATTAAGCATTTGATGTAATAACTGCAGATGCGACATTTAGCCTACTTTAGACAATACCCGAGACAATAAACACATCGTTCCCTATTGTTAATTTTATTAAAATCTGTTGCTCCAGAAGTCGTCTTTCTGTTGCTTTGAAAACAATAACATTTCACTAAGTAGGCTAGTGTAGCGACACACTTGAGGTGTGGTGAAATTTATAGCGACACTGTTATTACAAATTATCTTTTAATTCTGACAGTGAAAAAAATTTTTTTAAACGGTTAATATTTGATAAAGTAAAGCATATAAAAATTGTGCCATATTTGATTCACCCTGTGCGTTATGATGACCGACAGTGCAACGCAGAACCGTAACGTGAGATTGATGAATGATGTCACTAAATAACGGGGCAAAGATATTGCGTATAATACTAATAACGATTGAAAATAAACAAAAAATAAACAACACAGTTTTAAAATTTAAAATAACGAATAAAATTATCAAACTCGTAACAACTTTTTATACCGGTATCAGGTTAACAAAACAATCACGACCGAAGTTTAACTTTTCAATAACCACAGTCGCTTATACGAATCGCTTAGATGAAGTATGTCGCCGCTGAAAGTCTGCTGCCCCGGATACTCTTACATAGTGCAAACTGAAAAATAGGGCTATTACATTAAATCTTGTTACTGATTTCATTTGACCGACTAATTAAAAATTCAAAAATAATCTTGAACGTTCACAGAAGACCAGACTTTACAAGTAGAATCATTCCCTATGTCTGTGCGAAAATGCCTGCCGGTAATAACCAAACGTACCGTAAGTGAAGCAACAGACGAAATAATATTTCCTGTTACTAATATTTTGTGTTATTAATATACCGGGGCGATAAGGCAATAGAGAGAAAAACAAACCAGAATTTTCAAAGCATATACAGGGTAGTCCAAAAAACGGATACCCAGTTTTATTTTTGGGATAACTTCGGTAATTCAGCACCGATTTTAACCATTCTTTCACTGTTACAAGCAGAAATTTATGGCGCGTAAAGGTGAAGTTATACCGCCCACCGCACTTTTATTGTGTGACCACATTACCTAGCAAAACAAACACTACTGCTAATATCGGTGTTCAGTGTTTTGTTTTATTGACTACATCCTTTGTTATTCTGCCCATATCAAACGATTTATTCTAAAAATTATTACAGATAAACAAAGCAAATAAACAATATGACGTAACAATGACGTCACAAAACACTACTGCGAATAAGTAAGTAAGCTTAACTATTTTATGCTATGAAATTGATATCTTTATGTGTTGTCTGTTCTCCGAGACCACTGTAGCTTTGACAGTGTTTGTTTTGCTAGGTAATGTGGTCACACAATAAAGGTGCGGTGGGCGAAAGAATTTCACGTTTACGCGCCATAAATTTCTGCTTGTAACAGTGGAAGAATGGTTAAAATCGGTGCTAAATTACCGAAGTTATCCCCAAAATAAAACTGGGTATCCGTTTTTTTGGACCACCCTGTACAGTCCTGCATAAAACGACGTCCTCTAAAACTGAAAGCACACACGTCAGAATATTACTCTCTAAGACGCGTACAGAACGACGTAAATGAACTGAACTGACATGGTTTATAGTTTTGACGAACTGACCAATAGGCAAGCAGTAATGCATTACAGTAGGCACCTTCTAACGGCGTTGTTGGACTACGTGACTACGCTCACGTACGCGTCAATCGATAAGCAATAGGATCGCCCTGCTTGCTAATTGGTCAGCTCGTCAAAAAACTAAACCGCGTCAGTTAAGTTCAGTTACGCCGTTCTGTACCTGTCTTCACACACGGCATACAGCTAACAAAAAATGAGTTGTGAGTTTCTATGTAACAACAATCTGAGATCGCAGCGTGTACTGAATGCAGTGCAAATTAATGCACAACAAGCTGAAGCAAAACGCATCAAGACCAAGCCTACAATAACACTGCTTTACTACACGGTCTGTCACAATATGGCGAGATCCTTAGCTTTCATTCGACTAATTCTGCCATGGTATGTTTAGGCCAGTAACGATATACTAAGATGATATGCCCAACAGTGCACGCAGCAATCGGACATCAACACCCTGCACCGTGTATAGTAGAAGGAGTGTGAAAACGGTACACAATATGAAACAATCACACCGAAAATCCACATTAAGCTAACTAGTTATCAAAACAAATTGTCGCCAATTTTCTACTGACGAAAGTTGACAACTAGTTAGTAATTAATAACAATTAGACTAAACCACCTAAAACTTTAGCGTCACAAGACTTTGATGCAAACATGCAGACAATAAATAATTCATTTTCTTAAGTAGAACTTTTACTCTAATCAAGAACAAAATAACATGACAAAATTTCAGACATAACAGGTTCAAATTGGTGCATAAATATTTAACCAAAGCACAAAATGCAAAATAACTGAAGAACGCAGTCATATTGTGTTCAGACCCAGGAGAAATATTGCAACCAAAATTATCACATGTTGAGAATTGTAGCGTAGTGAAAAACCAGAAGTGAAGGTCACAATTTAACGAGCTATACAGTTATTAGATATGAGGTTCGAACGTCGTGAACATGTCTCGTAGTCGTAAAATATAATACACTGACAAATATTAGCGGTCACACGGTCAAACAATAAAGTCGAGAAATCCCAAAGAAAATAATTCTGTTGCACTTGCAGGCACGGCCGCACCGCATAAAGTGTTAACTCGACTGTCAAGACGGCATGTCTCCTTCTTATTGTTACAACGACGTATTATGAATTTATTATATAATCGGTATCTATTGACTGGTAAGACACAAAATGATATTTGTTGTCATCATTTCTATATAATCATTCAAACAGAATGACAAATACAACATGCAGTATTGATTCAACTGCATGAACAAGTCACTCAGCAGAAAAGTCTAACTAGAGAAACGTTCAAGAGCCAGCAGGCTGCCATGCTTTCCTCCTGGAAAAAGCAAAAAGTAGCAAGCCTGTCATGCTTTATCCAAACAAATCGTCTTGCATATTGGACTCTCCTTATAACTACAGTGATCACGGCTCCTTTTAGTTTGCTCCTTTAGCTAAGTAGAGTTCCAGTCGAATAAAAAATGCACAGTCAACGGGGATAGGTTTATGCGGCAATTAATATCGCACGAAAAACACAAAAAGCGCAAAAAATTCTTGCTGGATGCACTGGCTGAATCTGGTTCTAGCGTACAGCGTCCACTCATGTATCATTTATCAGTGATGTAGGCTATTCAACAAAACTAAGGTGAATGTCCCAATCGGGAAAAAGACCGAAAAAACAAATTCTTTTTGTTTGTTTGCTACATTATAGTTTCATGCACCGGAATGAAAATGTGCCAAATTATTAACGACTCCCTCAGCATTTCACACGTCACTCGACGCTTGCAACGCCTCGATCTCTTTACGCCCCTCTTGGAAAAAAAATTTCCGCAGGTGCCCACGCAGGCTGCTGCTAGCTACGCGCGGGACAGATGCAGATAGGCAGTGACGTCACACGTCACGTAACGTCGTGGTAGAATGAAAACGACGACTTCAGACTTGAGTCTGAAGGTTGGCGTCACCGTAGCCGTCAATGCCGACCAACTGCGCCGCCGGAGCGTACGAATACTACATAGTGCAAACATACGACGAGAACGATGAGCATTCAGCACAGTTTCCATTCGATGCAAGACTCTTGCGTACTTTTTGTTTGGTGCGTACGTTACGTTGCGTTCTATGGAAACTAGGCTTAAGACATATACTGAAATTATACGATCATCCGTAGTTAAAATGATACAATTATGACTAAGACCGCAACAGACATCGTAATACGAAAAGCACTCTAAATCTTCCACATTTTTGAGCAATTATAACGCTGACAATGTTGTAATTTAAAGATATTTTCAGTGGGGCATATGTAGGACAGACATATAAAAACTGAAAATGTTGTGAAACGGAAATGTGAAATTCACCATTCTAACTGTTCGAATGCATAAAAAACTTCAAAAAACATACCAAACACTCTTTAACACTGTTCGATAAGCAGACTGCTTAAAATTAAAAATGCTCCTACGACCAGCTTAGCCAAGGTACAATGTACAAATTTTATCCTAAACTATTTGCACTAGTTTGAACAGAAGATCTCAAAGTACCAAAAAACAGTTACTCTATTATATTTATAGGTTTACTGGATGTGCTAGAGAAATAATGACGAAAAGCGTGTTACCGTAGACATGGACATATTTGGCGGCAGCTCGCTTCCTGGCGCACCTTCAGTTGGCAAGTCATCCACATCTCGCACGCCCGTTATCGACATTCGGGCCTCCTTGCGTGCGGCGTTACTGAATGACGTCTGGAGTAAAACATTGCACAACAGAACAATAACCAACTAATAAAGTGTTTTAGTGCAACTATCGACAAACTGCCACAATGCACGTCTACAATACAAAAAGACTCCGGATTGCCAACGAAATCTAAACACTCTTCTTTCAAAAAATAATCAAAATTTGTACACAACACATAATAACAGAACAATAACCAACTAATAAAGTGTTTTAGTGCAACTATCAACAAACTGCCACAACGCACGTCTACAATACAAAAAAATCCGGATTGCCAACGAAATCTAAACACTCTCTTTTCAAAAAAATAATCAAAATTCGTTCACAACACAGCCAGCCAAAACCTAAGACACGCCAAACCGGGCGATTGGACTGCCATGTAGCGCCAATGTTGCAAGATGACTAACACAAACACACAGTATTATAAACTAGAAAGCAGTCACAGCCTGCACACCTCCGCCAAGGCAATGTTGTTCGCTAGGTGGCAGCACCATCTTCGGTTTTGCAGCGGTTTCCCTTATGCCCCATTCAAAGCAATGGCAACGAAAATTTTAAAGTGATCCAGAATTCTGGATTCCTTTTGAATCACCCCCAAAATTGAATCACTGGTAGTTTGTGCCATTCCTGACATACCCTCAAAATTTCAGAGAGATCCGTCCATAACTTTTTCAGTTATCTTGCTGACACACAGACAGACAGACAGACAAACAAACAAAGTCTGGCAAAACATAACCTCCTTGGCGGAGGTAATTAAAAAGTACAGTAAAATGGAACATAATAAATATGTACAAATTTCATCACGAAATTTTGCTTTCACGGAAATTAAAACCCAGGCTTTCTAGCTCATGGTTGACAACTCTACAGCTCGTTTATCTCCCGACACTGTAGGCCTATAGCGTAAAAAGTGAAAACTAGAAGCGATCAGAGATCTTAAACACCCACCGGGAATGATGCTGCCATCAGGCAAACACTAGAGACTTAACACTGCTGCTATATCACAATGGTAAAAAATCCAGGATTGCCACCAACATTGAATCATTTTCCCCTCCGCAGAATTTAATCAAAATTTGTTCATAATTTTGAACCACCTAGCCGAAAAAAATCCACAGACCCCCAAAACTGACGCTGCAAATTTCTCACAGAATTCCAACAGATAAGAACAAATTTCCGACGGTGGAAATTACGAATGCTCAGAATTTCAATTGTATGCCTAAATTTCCATTAAATAAAGGTTGTCAGCCCCAAACTGTGCATTTTTTTTGCACAAAAATTTTCCTACAAAAAAAATTACGACAATTTTCCGACAATTTCTGAAAAATTTCAGCGGCGGAGATGGGTGGAGTAATTGCGTCGTAGCTACTGCTACGGTGCAAGTTGTGTTGCGCGGCCTTATAGGCTCATACCTTTCTGCGGCGCGCTTCAGTGCGTGACTTGTGTAAGAACTCAATGCCGGCTATCAGCAGCGACATGCAGAGACCGCTGATGAGAATGTAGAAGATACCCGCCACGTTCGGCAGCTTCAGCGAACTTGTCGCCTCTTGCTACACACACGCCGATAACATCACCCAATAACACATAATAGTAAAGGTAAAGGTCCGTTACTTGCTACAGCGCTTCTTACATGACTAAAACTTGTGATCGGAAAGCGCAAGGGCTTCACAATCTTCGAAGTGGCAGCTGACTGGCTAAATGATATACCGCAGCGCACTATGCGGCCATCCACTGCCCGCATCAGCGGACCTGCGGTTTGAAGCTAGCAGACATACCACCGCTCAAATCAGTCTCACTGGCCTTCAACCCATAGCCCGTAAGCTACATGGTCATTTCTGGTTCCGCTGAGGGTAAAAGGCTGAGTTGGCCTGAGCACACAGTAGGTTAGCAACTTGCTCAAGATTGTTTGCAAATGACCTGCGGTGAGAATTGAACCGTAATCTGAAAGCCAATTGTTGAAACCAACCATTAGAAAACGTGCAACTACACAGGTACGTAAATGCAAACAAGTTGCCCAGAGTTGATACTTGGTAGCGGACCGGCTGGGAGTCGAACCAGCAACCTCTCGGTCACGAATCCAACACCACAACCACTGAGCCACCAAGCCACATGTATCGACGCAGCGCACAGCCAAACTCCACCACTCCAATTCATTGTGCACTTGTTGGATAACAAGTCGTAGGCCTAATCGATAATATGTCGTGGATTTGTTGGGGGCCTTAGATTTTTAAGGATTTGTTGTACAATTTGCTAGACTTCTCAGCAGACGCCTCAGCCAAATATTATCGGCAGCCGTCGCCGACCTTTTTACGGTGCTTGAAGTAATTAAATGGGCCGTGCGAATAGAATAACTGAATGTCTATGATGCAATTCACAGCTTTGGACAGAATATAAAATTACCAAGTCCAGTAGGCCTGGAACAGGAAGCCGCTAAGTCAGTGGAATAGACATGCAGTGTCTATGTATCCTGATGCATAATGAAACTATATTCTGTATTGTACCAACCTTCTTTGGTGGTCCATCCTTGCCTGTACATTCACCCTTCTGGAACCACCATGTGGTCTTGAGACTCTGCAGCCGGCCGCTTTCAATCAACTCGAGTACAGCCAGTGTCACGCGATCACTGCAATCACAGCATTACAGCGTAAGATATACGTGTAGGCCCCTAATGTAAAGGGTTAAAAAAGTTAGAAGTGTGTATAGCTCTTCACGGGAACCCATCGTAGAGCTGCAAAGCATCATCTGCCGTACGAGATCACACAGTGTTGTACCTCTCACGCGACACGGGTGAACGCGCCCTGCCGCAACTCCAGACAGGCAAACCGGTTCCATTTACCTACCCCAGAGGAATGGAAGACTGAGTTGACTATTATACCGAGATAGTTTAGCTGTGCGCATGCAGTTAGTCCCTCATCCAAGTGGTAACAACCTGATAGCGACCCGCGGCTGGAATTCAAACCAACGACCTCGAGATCGCTAATATCACGGCTTGCCCTGTCGTGGCACTGAGACGTAATTCTAAGAAGTTAAACTTCTTACGGCTGACTAAATGGCTTAAGCCGGCTAGCCGCGGCTTACGACGACGGTAGCTATTAAAAAGTAACACGCGCGAAATGCACGTAAAAACGTAAAAACACTTTTCGGGATAGCATGTTGTTTACAGGTTTAGATGTCAAAGCTGTGTAAAGAGGCCATGATGTAGTATAATAGTATTGCGAATTAATCTTGTCGTGATACTGCAGCATGATGACGTTATTATCGGCGCTATAGCAACGCTAACCACGGCAACGCTTGTTGGGCGAAATCTTAGCAGTCCATAGGCCTAGGTTAAATTTGTGTTGCAGAGTGATAAAGAAAGTTAGCTCGTCTAGCATGGCACCTAAGATGAAGCCGTATCGTGATCGCTGTTTGCAAGCAGCCCTGGCAGACAGTCACATTGCGCCGGCCATCATATACCTGAAGACAGTCTATCCAGAGGACGTCGGCATCCCTGTTTACTTCAAGTGCATCATCTGGTTGGCATATCATTCTTTATACTAGATACGGTGTAGTGTTTTTCGCAGATATTTGCAAAGTTTTCCTTGAGAAGGAGGTGTTAAACGGCAATGAAATAGTTGAAAAGAGAAAATTTCAGTGTTGTTTGCTGCTGGTGGACAAATCATCATCATTATCATCATCATTTATTTCGTTCATAGACAGAGAACATGACATTTTGAAGGACTCAAGTAATGAACAGCAACGGCAAGGCTAAAACAACAATGACAGCCGCCCGTAAACCTAAATAATAGAGAACACAAGCAAAAATAAACGAGCAATTCAAAAACACTTCAAAAATACCGTAAAATCAACAAAACCTATAGACTGTTTAAAAGTATTGAGACTTCTGAAATTAACACTATTCGGAAATGAATTCCAAACGTTTATAATGCGCTCACAAAAGAATCGAATCGAATCAAATCGTCGGAACATTTAGAGCTGAAGCCAGAAATTTAATTAATCAGTATAGACATAGTCTCTTGTTGGCTTTCAATTTATCTCAAAATACGTCACCGTTAATGTTGACTCACACTATTTTGAAAAAACATTAAAAATGAAATAAAAAATGCTTCATGTACAACGCGTTGTTGAATTGGTGCAAGGCTTTAAAAGTGCTAATCACAGGCTGAACTGTAGTTCAAGCCCTGTGTTAACGGCGACTTCTCTTTCTTATGGGAAAGCCAAAAATTCGACCCCCCACAGAATCAAAACCCCTGATCTGATTGAGATAAAATTTGGCACGGTTGATTACGTCGGCGAGATGACCCCTCAT
>Ga0209367_1004806_pt1 | contig 18749 bp, 10 predicted proteins | sample WorMetLIZISLAND2_FD_187412 | JGI IMG/M metagenome (GOLD analysis project Ga0209367, IMG submission 187412) | Marine gutless worms symbiont microbial communities from Max Planck institute for Marine Microbiology, Germany - Olavius geniculatus... ... | reverse complement strand
CTGGGCGCCGATATTACTGTCAAAGTTATCAGAAAATTCTGCACTTTCAGGAAAATGGATAAAATGTATATGTTAATTTTGGCGTCCACGGACCTTTAAGTTGAAGTGAAAGTAGCAGGACCACTGAACCAGTCTGAGCGTTGCCATACGGTGACTCTGAACGTGTATGCTTACTGTGTGTGGTCCGGCAGCAGAGAAAGCTGATGGTGATGATGAGAATGTTGAGACTGATCCTGAGGATGAGGAACATGAGATGATGAACATGCCATTGCTGCGATCTGTCATGAATGGTACAGAGCTCTGCTTTCTACCAGTAGTAGTAGTAGACTTAGTAATAGTCGTGGTTGTAAACTTTGTAAAAGGTAAGGTCATATAGTTCACGTAGTGCTGATTGCCTGAGTTAGGATTCGTATCCAAAAGCACTTTGCAGTCTCAGAAGTGGCAGCTGATTTGCATGAGTTAATGCTACCGCTGCTGGCTGCACATTATGCAGCCATCGGTTGCTTGCACCAGTCAACAATTGGACCAGTGGAGCAGCCAGTCTGAGTCGGCAGACATACCACTACCCCAGTCAGCCACCTAGGCCTTGCCCTTTAGCCTGTAAGCTTTTCCCATCCCACTGTAGTAACAGCAGCAGCTATAGCAGCAACAGCAGCAGTACCAGCAGCTGACTTTGCTGTGGTGTAAAGATATAATGCATAGAAATTATAATAAATGTATACAGTAAATTACTGTTGTATAACTTCTTTTTTTGGATTGTTTGTCTTAAGGAATTAGTGCACAAGTATTATATGTATACTGCTTGTTTCGGAGATGGACAGTTACAGAAGTTACCAAACAACTAGGTCATCTGACTCGGGAGCGGTGTGTGATTGGTCATGTGTGCAGAAGTAGGTCATCTGAAGCAGGAACGACGTGTGCTCGTCCACTCGCTGTCGCTGGATGAGTTTAATGGCAGCATGATGCAGAATCTGTTTTCACAGGATTCATGTGAAGAAGTAAAGGTTCACTTTGTGAGACCGAAGGATCGACCAAACGACTGGAGCGGGTATATACTGTCACTTGCACACACATTCTTGTAGGTTGCATTACAGATCTCGTCTGTTCTGTTTGTTCATTTGTCTGTGTGTTTCATCTGACTAGCAACAAAATTTACAACAATAGATGTTGTAGAAAAACCAGAATTGGTGTGATCGCTTTGAAGGATAGGAGTTACAGAATATTGCATATATGTATTAAAATGTAGAAGATGCTTAAACATGCAAATATGATCTTGTGTGTGCCAAATTTCAGTTTGAAAAGTTTCGGATTGGGGTTAGGGTTGCGCAATGCTGTGTATAGTTAGATGGATAGCTGTTTAATATGTAAGCACTCGGTCAACACCTTTGTATGTTTTTTGGGCAAACCCAGGTTAGCCAGTTTCCAGCCTGATTCTCAATCTACAAAGATGCCTAATCCCTATTCTGAGCATCCACTTGGGACAGGCCAAAACTTCCCAGTCCCACCCTAGTACGAGGGGCGGTCAAAAAGTTTCGTGTCTCGATATAATACATTAGTAAAAAACACTTTTTGTGTACTTGTGTGGGCATATTGGGGATGTGACGTCACTGTAATTTATAACATCATAGAGCTTTAAAGTGAAACGATTTGGAGTGCTAGCGCAAAGTGCGAAAAATTTGGCTCGCTGTTGCATAGTTAGGATTTACTAAAGCGGAGCCTTATGGCATTTGATTTGTGAAATAAGAAGATTGTGAAATAAGATTTCCGTAAGAAATGTGTTTGTGAATTTTTTATTTGCATATGAAAGTGGCTGATGAGATAAAGACTGTCTCTGTCTTTTCTCTATCTCTCTCTGTCTGTCTGTTTGTCAGTCTGTGTGTGTGTGTGGCATGTCTGTGTACTTCTAGGTGTGTTTGCCTGTGTAGGTTTGTGGTGATGAACTTCATGTCATCAAGAGCAGCTAAGCAAGCCGCTGATGACATGAAAACTGTGCGTGAAGACCTCATAGTTAAAACAGACGATGGAGCGGCTTTTGCTCGTGAGTCTGCTTAGGGAGTATTTTTATATCACAGTTACTGTCTCAAACATGCAGTCTGTTCTGGTAAAGGATTCCAGAAGATTACGCATATAGCATACTCATTCCGTTTGCAGTGGATTTGGCCTGCATGGTTTAGACTCACTTATGGCAATTAAGCCATCACACCACCCAAGTGAGCCAGATGGTTAGCCAGCATCTTTAACCGACTGAGGACCGGTTTCTGGATCTTAACTGGCTGGTCAAGTTAGCGTTAACTTCAAGATTTGAATAACTCGCATCTCCCATTGCACTAACCAACGGTCAAAATGGCCAAAAATTTAACTGGCCGAAATCGGCCAGTTAGCTAACCGTTGATCGTAGTTATCATATTTAACGCAACTTTTGTACCATTTTGCAAGCAGTTAATTGAAGAATGTGATACTATACAACGATTTTACCGTATAGCATTGTCTTCAAAACGCACGAAGAGACGTTTGCTGCTACAAATTTTACTACAAAATCCATTCATTAATGGACAAAATGGCTGTCCGCAATTGCTTGGCTAGCTCATGTGCTGTCTGACGCATGCTGACGATCGCTTACATTCATCAATATTCATAATGCCCGCCTGCGCTAGGTGGAAGTGATTAGCGTGGTGCACATCGTTGCTAAGCAACTGTAGTTTACCATTCAGTTAGCTAACTGCCAGTCAAGGTTTTGTTCAGAAATGCGCACTTAAAGTTAACTAGCGAGTTACAATTAACAGACGGTTTACTAACTTATCAGTTAACTAAAAGATTCAGAAACCGGCCCTGAGTCAGTATTGTCTTGGGACTGCTATGCGGAACTTGCTGTTTTTTTTTCTTCGTCACGCTTTGTAGTGATGGTCATTGCTATGCACCAGTATATGCCATTTCATTTTAGGATGGCCAGCCTAAGTTGATCTGGTTGACTTGCATTATTACCAATATTGCAAATTGTAAACAGTTAGGCAGCTGTGCAGGGTGGTCCAAAAAATGGATACCCAGTTTTATTTTTGGGATAACTTTGGTAATTCACCACTGATTTTAACCATTCTTTCACTGTTACAAGCAGAAATTTATGGCGCGTAAACCTGAAGTTCTTCCACCCACCCCACCTTTATTGTGTGACTACATTACCTAGCAAAACAAACACTACTGCTAATATCGGTGTTCAGTGTTTTGTAGCTTCGACAGTGTTTGTTTTGCTAGGTAATGTGGTCACACAATAAAGGTGCGGTGGGTGGAAGAACTTCACGTTTATGCGCCATAAATTTCTGCTTGTAGCAGTGAAAGAATGGTTGAAATCGGTGCTGAATTACCGAAGTTATCCCAAAAATAAAACTGGGTATCCGTTTTTTTGGACCACCCTGTAGATCTGATAGCGTTTGCAGTTGTTATGCGGTCTGTCTCACTGAATGTTGTAGGGTCCATACTTGATACGTGGGCAAAGGAAGAGAAGGGACAAAGTAAGTGATCACCGATCTGCTATCAAAATATTGATCGGATTAACACAGTTTTGATGCACGTCTTTGTGGGTTTTTTGTTACTACTGCTGTGCTGGTATAGGATTATACTAATGTGACTGCTGCTACCGCTAAAAGGTAAATGTGAAGGTTCAGCATTTGATATAGTTCTTCTTATGTAAGTCAAACTCATGTCCAGAAGAACTGAACAGTATTACACAAGTGGCAGCTGATTGGCATTAGGTAATGATGCTGTAGCGCATTATACCGCCATCCAGTGTCTGTACCAGTGAACAACTGGACCTGCCTTTTAGCAGCTACCCCAGTCAGCCACACTAAGCTAGTGATGTGACGAGGCGAAAATATATTCGTATTCGTCGAATGCGAATACTAACTTTACTGTTCGTCGAATAACAAATGCAAATGCAAATACTTATTCAGCCTCAAGAAAACTTCTTTATTCCAGTATTTGAATAAAGCGAAACGTCCAAATATAGTTAGTTGTTCGGTGTTCAGTCAGTGAAAATCAGCACCGGTGTCTAAGGCGAAGTTCAGTCAGTCCAGTTCAATTGAGAAAATGAAACATTCAGAGTGCTGTGTTCTCTTCATTGTCAGTATTTTCTATGTAAAATTCAATAAAGTTCAATCAAGTTGAATGAAATGAAATATTCGTATTCACCAGAAACGCCTTCAATTATTCGTCAAATACCAAACAGCTGTAAAGCTGTCGAGTATTCGCATGTTGTCGAATGCGAATACGAACTTCATCACATCCCTACTTTCACCCCGTAACCCATAGGTACTACTCATGTCCCATTCTGCTGTTGTTAGGAGGGTGAGTTGATCTGAGCAGAAATAGGTTAGAAACTTCTTCGGTTTTGGTTGGAAATGCCCTGTGGTGAGATTCAAACCACAACGTGAAAGTTAAAGGCCCAATACTCTAATCACTAAGCCACTTGGTCTGTTACAACTATTACTGGTTCTGTTACTACTGCCTTGGCTGCTGCTATTACTACTGCTAGTCTTTTACTAGTATTTGTGTGTAGAGCATTGGACAGTCACTCTGCTGTACGTGAAGAACATCAGGATAACATAACTGTTAATGATTTGAACCAAGTGTCTGTGCTATTGCCACTAGTTTAATACTACTGACTGCTATGTGTGCTTAGAACGTTGGACAGACACTCTGGTATATGTAAAGAACGTAGGAGAGAACGTGACTGTTGATGATTTGAAGCAAATATTTCCTGAAGCTGAGGACGTCGTCATTGCTAAGCCTGACAGCCGGCCGAAGAAAGATTCTGACAAGAAAACCAGGTCGGTTCATCCACACGCTTAAACGCTACCCTAAAAATCACACCTAACTTAATCTAGTTTTATTGTTGAATGTTTTATTACGGTTAAGTTTTTGAAACAAATAAACCTATGAATCTGCAGATTTTTGGACATTCAGTGTTTTGGGCAAGCAGTAAAAACTCGGATGAATCAACCAACGGACTTTTTAGCTGAGGCTTAATTTATGTTTTTTTAAAAAGCCAAAAAATCGAACTCAGTATAACGCCTGAAAACCTGAAAGCGGCCTAAGCATCTGTTGTAACTTGTGTCTTCTTCGTCGTCATTAACTTTGGTGTTGGTTATATACCAAGATGATCTACCTGTACAGTCACCCATCCAAGTAGTAACCACTTGATAGCGACCCAACCGAGAGTCAAACCAATGACTTTGCTATCACAATTCCAGCATCCTAACTATTGTGCTACTACGTGATGAAAATTGATGATATTGGTGCCGTGTAACATAGGATACTGTACATGGTCCATTGGATGGGTGAGGTGACTAATGCTGCTAAGTTGCTGTAGTTGTACACTGTGTCTCAAAAAAGTAGCTGTCGTTCATGCTGTTGAGGCTGTGTATCAGATCGGTGAGTTGTCTCATGCTGCTGTAGCTGTTTTTGTTGTTGTAGTTGTTGTAGTGGTTGTTATTATTGTTCGTGCAGGGTAGCATACGTGGTCTATCGTACGGGAGAGCTGGCTCATGCCGCAGCCAATGACTATGCCGGACGTTCTGTGGAGTTGGACGGACATCAGCTGAAGATCTACAAATACCGACAGCCCTTAGACCAACGACCAGCCTGTATGTATTTGTAACAGTAGTACATTGTATTAGTAGTAGTTGTAATGGCGGTAGTTGTAGTAATAGTGGTGGTGGTAATAGTAGTAGTTGGATGGACATCAACTGAAGATTTACAAATACAGAGTTTCCATTGTTTTACAACTAATTTGTATGTATTAGTAGTATTAGTAGTAGTCGTAGTTGTGGTTGTTGTAGTACAAATGGTAGCAATCGTCGAAAATATGATGTCAGTATTACATCACTGTTGGTGCTGAAAATTTAATGTTTACATTGATGGAATGCCTAATTCATCTTAAAAATTATTGGAAATTGTTCCTGTTAATCTGAACGTCTTCTAGGAAGACGTACCTGTTCGCGCATCGTACTAGTGACGCTCATTCTAGTTCTAGTTGTTTTCGGTTTGCCAACATGTCGACTCTTAGTGTAATTATGTTACGTGACCTTGAAGTCTACTTAGACTAAATGCCACGGTAATAATTTTCATGCATAATAATAATAATAATAATAAATAATAACAGAAGGAAATGATATGGGTGCTTTTTGTCCAGACACAGTATATAACAATTTGTTAATCGCAGCAACGTTTGGTGGCAAACACTTGTTCTGAGGAAGGCAGCAATGGTGGCTGGAACTTCAACGAAAATCGTGAATTAGCCTCAATTAGGGTAGTAATTTGATGAATTTCTGTATCTCATTAGTTTCTGTTTCAACCAGTGACTTTATTGAAGGATCTCGAGTCAGATTACCTGTCTGTGTGTTTTGTTAGCATTCCTGAGGTTACGCGAGCGTCGAGTTGTGCTGAAATATCTTGACAAACTGATGGAGAAGATTGATGGTTGCGCTGCAGAGGAGAAGGAAGCACCGGACTGGTGTGCCAAGGTTTGTGCTAGTAGCAGTTGCTGTGGAAGTAGTAGTAGTAGTAGTCATCATGGTGTATTAGTAGTAGATAAAGGTAAAAAGGTTGTCAATATGTATAGCGCATCGTCCCGAGCACACGCATGCCTCTAATGCACTTTCGTCACTAACCAGAGCCGCCTGCCGCACGGCCACCGTGTGCAGCCTGCAGACACAGGCTGGCGCAGCGGCTGGCTAGGCAACCCCAGTCAGCTGTACCAAGGTCCCCGCCTTCCGTAACTCATGTAAATGAGTTACTACTCATTTTACCGTCCCACGGAGGGTAGACGGCTAGTCGACCTAGCTGTCAGCTTCGCACCGAGATGGTTTACCTGCCCGCAGGCAGTCACCCATCGCAGTACTAACCGGACTCGGCGTAGAGTAACGTCGTTTCAGCCGGAACGCGCTACCAACTACGCCATGCCACCAGCCTAGATGTAGATGTAGCAGTTGTTGTTGTTGCTGTTGTGTTTGCTTTCACTGATAAACGCAGCTGCAATAATTTAATCGATTTTTGATCAAATTCAAGATGATCATAAGTATTTTACAATTCATTTAGCATCAGGGAACAAAATACATATGAACTGATCAGTTTGTTGTCCTCTTAACACGGTAGTCTAGTGGTTGTGCTTGTAGTAGTAGTTAAAGGTTAGCAGGTTAAAGGCTGTCTGTAGCTGAACGTGCTCTGCCGTAATTTCATTTAGGCAGGCAGGTTGCTCGATTCAGCTGCCTTGGAGGGATGGAAAACTGAGTTGACTCTAGTGTTTGTTATATACCTAGATTGCAGGCGGTCATACATTTTGGTTGTAACCTGTCTAGGAGTTGAACTCTCAACCTTTTTATTGTGAGTCTCCCCTTGTTCTTCAATAGACAGCATTCTGAAATTAATGACTGTCTGGATGATAACAATTAAGATTATTAGAACTACCATTGTTGTTAATTACATAGGCATGCATATAATGGAGTTCTTGCAATTTAAGGTTTTGCTTGTTTTTTCGTGTTTTGTATTTCTGTAAAGGTTAAACTTTATTGTAATGGTTAAACTTACTGTTCCATTATTATGTGTTTGTGTGCTTTCTGCTTGGAAAGGCCGTTCCCGAAATGTCCTATACTGTGTCGGGCGGGACGTTAAACCCCACTCACTCACTCGCTTTTCATGAGTGTAGCATCTTAACCACTATGCCACCGAGCCACTTTAATTAGTTGTCGCAGTTGTAGTTGTAGTAATAGTAGTAGTTGATGATGATGATGATGATGAAGGACGAATTAACTTTAGTGTGGCGTTAAGTCCTAAGACTTCAAGGACATGTAACAATAAGCCTAAACAGTGAAGTCACGTAATAGTAGTCAGTGCAATGAGACATTGTTAGTCCTGACTGTAAGACCAGGCAAAAAGTTGCCATCCGTTGGCCTGTCGTCACTGTCGCTGGATGATATACTTGCTATGAAGCCATAGTAGTTGTTGTACTAGTAGAAGTTGTTGTTGTTGTTGTTTAGCGTCAGAAGACGTGTACGTCACTGATAGAGAGAGATGACAAGTTTCGCTTGTCCTTCGGCCTGTCGACGCCGTCGCTGGATGATATACGTGCTATGAAGCGGGTGAAGTTGGTTCACGGAGCAAATCGTAAGAGTTTGTTGACTCGCCTTGGTGTTCTTGAGCGGCCAAGACCGAGCTACAGGCGTGACAGTCGTGACTATGACCGCGGATATGAGCGCAGAAGAAGGTCTGTCTGTGTCTTTGTCTGTGTCTATCTCGGTGTGTTGTTTGTATCGCTCAAATCTCTGTCTGGTTGTATCTCTGATTGTGTATCCCGATGTATCTATTTGTCTGTCCTAAGACGGCCATAAGTGTGAAAAATGTCTTAAGATTGCCTTAAGATTAGGGGTGTGCAGTTTGCAAAATTTGACTGCGTGATGACAAATGCTGAGGACGCCTTCGATTTTGATTGATTAAAGGATGCTTCATGGTGTTTCATAGTGTAATTCACAATAATATTGCTACTTGTTACTATGTAAAGGTAAAGGTAAAAGGTAAAGGTCGTCAATTTGTATAGCGCATCGTCGTGAACATGCCTCTAATGCGCTTTCGTCACTAACCAGAGCCGCCTGCCACACAGCCACCGTGTGCAGCCTGCAGACATAGGCTGGCGCAGCGACCGGCAAGGCAACCCCAGTCAGCTGTACCAAGGTCCCCACCTTCCGTAACCCATGTAAATGGGTTACCACTCATTTTGCCGTCCCGTGAAGGGTAGAAGGCTGAGTTGACCTAGCTGGCAGGCAGGCTTCGCACTGAGATGGTTTACCTGCCCGCAGGCAGTCACCCATCGCAGTACTAACCGGGCCTGGCGTAGAGTAACTTTGTTTCAGCCGAAACGCGTTACCAAAAACGCCATGCCACCGTCTTTCTAGGAGCTTGTCATCGAAATTGCAGTAGGTTATACTCAGGCATACTTGAATGCTGAAGGTCTGGTTGTTTACATTATGCTACACTGAAGCTCCACTGGTGGAGCTAATGCTTATCACCGCAAGAGGTCATTCAAATAATTTTTTGTTTACAGATCTGACTACTGATTCCCAAGCTTAAGTTGGTATCTGTCTTCAGGTACCCACAGCGCAACTAAAGTACTTGACTGGGTGGCATAAAAAGTGTCGAAACCATCAAAAATTGGTTGTTCGGTTTCCTAACAAGTAATTTGAGCAAAGCTCATGAGACACGCGACAGCCTTAGCAGTTATTATTTGCAGGTTGTCTTCATTTAACTCTATCCATTTTGACGCAATTCACTCTTGAAATCTACGCCGCAGCCACAAATTGGAAAAACCACTAAAACCCCTATTTTTGAAATTCAAGGTCATTCAAGGTCATCGATGTTTACACCAATAAAAAGCTTGTCACTGTATTGCTTGTTATGATAAGCAGCATGTCTCTGCCGATCTGCAATCGTTTTCAAGCTACACGAGCCAATAATGGTAAAATAACTACTTGTAGATTCTTAAAAATGTATGTTTTATGCTAAAAAAAATGTCATGCGCAAAATGTCCAGGTCTGTTTCCAGCCATTTCTGCACAATTCACTCTTAAAATGAGTGTCACAGCCAAAAATCGCAGAAAAATTCACTAAAAACCCCTATTTTGAGGGTTCAAGGTCATCGACGTTGACAGCAATAAAAAGCCTGTTGTCAGTGCTTGTTATGATAAGCAGCATGTCTGTGCCTATCTGCAACCATGTTCACGCTACACGTGATAATTGCAGTAAAATAACCACTTTTTAGGGGGGTAGCTGTCTTTGACGCCCACCTGCGCCGGCCTCCTTGAACCTAGGGGGTTGGGACTTGAACTGCTAAAATCTACATTGAATGCTGAAAATTTCGTACGCAGGTTGTCTTGGTCTATCTCCAGCCGTTTAGTCGCAATTCAGTGTTGAAATGTGCGCTGCATCCAAAAATTGCAAAAAATTCACTAAAAACCTCTCTTTGAGGGGTTCAAGGTCGTTCAAGGTCATCGATGTTCATGAATCCAAAAAGCCTGTCACCAGTGCTTGTTGTGATAAGCAGCATGTATGTACCTATCTGCAACCGTTTTCACATTATTCGAGCCAATAACGGCAAAATGACGTCTTTTTTAGAGGGGTACCCCTCTTTGACGCTCTCGTTTGAGGGGAACCCCTGCACCTAGTGGCACGAAATTTTCTTACGATAAACTAGAGACCTTGAGGCAGCCCACAGTAAAGATTTCGTGATCCTAGCTTGCACCATTTTGATACAGATCACGAGTGTGACAGACAGACGCCCAGACGATGGCTAAGACGCGCGAAGCATTCTGCTGTCATGCGTAAAAACCGAACCACGAAAACCAAGTTTTTTGGTTTTTAAAATTTGATGTCTGTTGACTTTTTAGGAAACCAAAAACCAAAATTTTCAGTGGGTTTCGCACACCCCTGTTCAAGATGTTTCGTGAATCTGGCCCCCAGCCAAACAGAATTTGTGTGTATATTAGTCTGTCTGTGTACGTCTGACTGTTTGTCTGTCTGTCTGTTTGTCTCTCTGTGTAGAGGTGGTGGTAGTGATCATGGATATCGTCAGCCAATGAGACCATCCAGAAGTCTGCTCGGGTTTGTTTACTTTTTCTGTACTATATTCAGTGTTTCCATGTCTCCTTGAAAGTCCTGGAAAGTCTGGATTTTTCCCTTGATTTTCCAGGCATTGGAAAAATAAGTTTAGTCCTGCAAAGTCATCGCAGTTCAAGCTTTAGTCCTGGAAAGTTGTGGAAAATGAAAATCCTGCATAGCTGATGGATATACTAGTGGTTCGAAATAAACAATGTATAGCGCCAGCGTGATACTTACTTCCTGAAATGCAGCGATAAGATTAATTCCAAAATATTTTGCGTTCCAAGCATTAGATAACATTCTGTATGTACAGTAAAAAGTAACTGCTGTTTGTGTTTATATTTAGATGTTTGCAGACTCTGAGAAGGTTCTGGAAAACATTTTGATTGTCCTGGAAAGTCTTGGAATGTTTTGTTAGTATAAATGTTGGAAGCCTATATGTTATCTCGAGTTATAGCGCCGCCATGTCTAGTTTGCCTCATGCTCTTTGCTGTTTGTCCTCCTGCAAACAGCAATCCACCAACTGAGATCAAACTGGCCAGTAATCTCCACGGCTTTCTTCTGAAAGGTTTTCATTTTCAGTGACCGCATAATGGTGCTCCAGCTGTCCACATAATAATATAATAACAAGAGGGTGCGGCCGTTGAGGGGCCGCCCGCTATGGGGCCGTACTTGCAGTTGAGTACGTGCGTGCTGTTTTGGGGCTCTCTAGGTCTGTTTGTTGTTTGTTAGGAGAAGGAAAAACAAGGAGAATTAGATTCATACTGAGATAGTAGACCTCTTGATACAGGAAATTGCAATTAGCAATTAACGCAATTAGCCGCCGTGACCTTGACATCTGACCTCTTGACCTTGAAATTGGCCCACGGGGTGCTGGTGTCCCAGGGACCCTTCCTACCAAGTTTGGTATTTGTAGGCCTTTTTGTTTTCCCTCTAGGTGGAGGCACGGGACAGACAGAGAGACGGACAGGATCAACATATGATGGGGTCTCCTTCTAGGAAGGACGGCCCCATAATAATACAGCCATTTGTAAGATGCGTTATGTCACCAAGCTAAATCTGAGGCATCGACAGACATTTCGACAGAGGGAGGCAGACAGCACGTCGGCTGACAGGCCCATCACAACAGCAGCAGCAGCTGTTTGCTGTCTGACCTTTGACCTGCTTTACCAACTGTCCAGCTGTGTAGTCAAGTCACCGTTAACCGTGCTGTCTGTATGTCTGTTCTGTGTTTCATTCTGTCTGTATGCTGGCTTGTATATGTGTCTGTGCCTAGATGTCCTCCTCCGAGTCTGCTCAACATGTCTGGTGGAGTGACGCCGCTGTCACTCATGATGCAGCAGAACAACTTGGCTCTGATGAGGTCTGTATCGTCATCATGTTATGCACTATATTGTACAGTGTAACTGCTGAGCACTTAACTGTTTAGTGTTTTGCTGTAGTGTCTGTCTGTCTCCATGTGCATCTCTCGGTGTGTTTGTCTAGTGGACTGCTGAATCAGTATAGTGTGATGTGTAACTCGAGAGATGGTGGTGGACTAGTGGGCGACTTTACTTTTTGACTTAGACTTTCGCTGAGCCTAAACTTCGGTCTAAGTACCTACTTAAGTCAAAAAGTGAAGTGATTTCGCTGAGCGAAAACATGGCGACTAACACAGATAGTTTAGTAAATTAAAACAGTCTGGTACCAATAATAAACGCCGTAATGGCTACGCAATGACGTAAGACGTTACGTAATTACGTCATTTGCGTGCGCGGCGCAATTAATTAAGCAAGTCCAAGCGTAACTGGTTGATTTATTTCCTGTTAGGTTTACCCGTTTTCCGCCATTTTAATCGTTCAGTTGAACTTTGGTTTAAGTACAGACTTTAGTGTTCAGCTTTTGCTTTCGCTCAGCGATAAGGCTCAGCGAAAGTCTAAGTAAAAAAGTGAAGTCGCCCAGTGTATAGTGGTGCTGGTGTATGTTTCTCGGTTTCTTTTTTTTCTCTGTCCATCTGTTTCGGTTTCTGTTTGTCTCGTTGTGTCTGTTTGTGAACTTTGTATGTGTAAGTCCCGTTGTCCCTGTCGATCTCTGTGTCTGTCTGTCTGTCTGTCTGTAGTGGACTAATGAACCAGCAACAGAGGGCAGTGGGTAACTGGGGCGACGGCGGCGGACCGATGTACGGTGGCGGCGGTCGGTCGATGGAATCACCGAACAAGGTTCTACGTCTGGACCTGTCCGGTAACCTGCACCCGGACTACGGCAGTGGCGGCGGTCGTAGTCACAGGTCCGGAGGCAGGGGTCGAGATGATCGTCCTCGGTCGTCGTACAGGGACAGAGATGACCGCAGATAAACTCATCTCTGTGCAGGTTTGCAACATTTATTTCATTTATTCTCTGTTTTGCATACTGTAAAGATGTGTTTAAAGTTCAGAATGGAATGACATAGTTTTGCCATTGAAACGTGCGCTGTGGCTTTCATTTCAGTTCACTTTATTTTAGTTAATTATATTTCGGTCACTTTTAACACGCTGAAAGCCAAACTTTTTGCCTGGTCTTACAGTCATGACTAACAACGTCTCATTGCACTGACTACTATTACGTGACTTCACTGTTTAGGCTTATTGTTACGTGTCCTTGTAATCTTAGGACTTAACGCCACGCTAAAGTTAATTCGTCTTTCATCTCTCGTCATCTCTCATCATCAACACACCTTAAATAATTAGGTAGGTAAGTAATGTACATAGCGCATTAACTGAAAATCCTCACTCAGTGTGCTAGTAAAAAGAGAGGCTGAAATGTTTGAGATGGCATCTGCTGGTTTTTATGCGCATCTTAGCCATCGCAATTCTGTCTGTCCATCCGTCACATGAGTAGATCAGTCAAAACCGGTGCAAGCTAGGATCACCAAATCTTTACCGTCAGCTGCCTGGAAGACTGTAGTTTCAGGAACCAAAATTCGAAGGGGGTCACCCCAAATGAGGGTGCTAAATGAGAGGGGGGTAGGGTAGGAAAAGTTTGCAGTTTTTAGCCAATAATTCGCTGTATCTCAATAACAGTGCGAGATAGGCCTAGGTTACTATTAATCACTAATAGGAAGTCATACACTGGCTCTTGATTGCCACCGAATTCAATTGGATGACTTTGAACGCCAAAATAGGTTTTTTTTATTTTTTGACGATTTTGGGCTGCGAGACGCATTTCAAGAGTGAATTGCGCTGAATTCACTACAGATAGATAAGACAAGCTGCATATGTAATTTTCAGCATTGAACGTAGATTTCAACGGTCCAAGTTTCGATTTTCTAGGTTCAAGGAAACCTGTGCACTAGGGCATCAAAGATCATCACCCCCTGAAAGTCGTTATTTGACCATTGTTGGCAAGTCTACCCTGAAAACTGTTGCAGATAGGCATGGATATGCTACCTATCGCAACAAGCCCTAGTGACGAGCTTTTTAGTCGTATCAACATCAATGACTTAGAAAGACCCTGGACTCCAAAAATAACGGGTTTCATTGTTTTTTTGCAGTTTCCGGCTGCGCCGCGCACTTCAAGAATGAATTGTGACGAAATGGCTGGAGATAGACTAGGGCAGTTTGCGAATAGGAACTGCTGTAGGCTTTCACGCATCTCCTGAGCATTAGCTTGAATTTCTTGTTAGATACTTGGAAAGAGCATTTCAATGTGTAGTGTATATTTTAACATGATGCGATCTAGCTGTATTATTCTGCTACTGAAACACTTATTAATTTGGTTTACTTTATACTACCTGGTAATTTACTTTTAATTCTGTGTGTATGTATGTTTGGTAATTTTTGTGCAAGTAACACCACTATATAGAGTAGGGTAAGTTACTGTCAAGCCTCAACGCATTTCTGTTTTAATCGTTTACTTTATTCAAGGATTTTGAGTCAGATGGTAGTTAGTAGTTAGCAGTTAGTAGTGTAAGCCTACATTGTCGTTCATTCATTTATGAACCCATGGAGTTATCATACCTGGTTGGTGGCGTGGCGTAGTTGGTAACACGTTTCGGATGAAACGAAGTTACTCTACATCGGGTCCGGTTAGTACTTAGATGGGTGACTGTCTACAGTACGGAGCCAGCCGACTAGGTCGACTCAGCCTTCTACCCTCTGTGAGATGGTAAAGTGAGTACTGGCGGTGGTCATGGTCATCGCTAGGGAAGAAATGGCAAGTTCTGCGCAACAGTAGGCCCTGTGGCCAGGACTGCAAGTATACCGATCCAGTCAGTTTCTAGCCGACTTGGGCTGTATGCTTGCTTAATTGGGCTCCGCCCTCGCCGGCTCAAAGTGTCGTAATGGGGATGAGTTCCCACGCAACGGGCCTAGTTCAGCTTGCTGCCTAGTGCCTATGCGAAATCTTTCTCGGAGTTATCATACCACTGCAGACAGAATGGTAAACATTCATGTTATGAATACATTTTTGATAACAGATGTAACACTGTATGTGGAGTAGCATTTTATCTATGCTGTTGTCATTTTTTCAGTAAACAGCTTCTCGCTGTATTACTGTCTGATTGCTTGATCATTCTCAGATGAGATAGAACACACCACTGGATACTATAGAACATTTGGATGTAATATTGATTATGGTTATTACTTCTAGTATCAGCACTATTCTATATTGCCTGGCGTAATCAGTTCTTTGGTTTGCAGGCCATGATGGATTATCTGCAGTTTTGCTTGTCAAGAAACCGCTTGAAGTTTCACGAATCTGTGTCGTTCTTGGAGCTGCTGCTGATTCCTGTGTTGTCCGGAGGATTTTCATTCTGACGAAGAACCTGCTGTAGCTTGTTTTGTGAACTGGACTTTACAGTGATAACTGTCACTGGTTCACTGATGTGGTCTCTAAGATGAACTGGTCGTTGCAGTGACCGCTGTTTATACTCATGTCATTGATGGGTGCTTCGCCACTGCTTTGAGCCATCTGCCACAGAATCATTCTCATTGTTGTTAGTACAGACATACTGTGGCATCATCCAACATGTCTCGGTTTTTTGAACAACATTCAGTGTTCAAGTTATTTAGGCACTTACTCTGTTGATTTTATTTTTTTGGTTTGCGATCAGTCTTTTTATCTCGGTCATCTCGTTGCATTTCTCAAAACATTGTGTGTTGCAGCCGCTGATGATAATGGTTTGGGTTGGATTCAGATGCTGATGGTAACTCAGTTATCAGCTGTTGGCTGGCGTTGGCAGCTGCTGTATCATTGATGACCGATGATGTCAATATGATGGACTGATTCATTGATTGGTTGGTTTGTCGTTGCTTGGCCACCCTCGCACATCGTAACCATGCACCGATCCATGTATCTCCATGCTTTGCTTTAGTTCCACACCACTAAACTATCCACTACATCTGCGCTTCAGCAAACACTATTTACTCCACATCATCGGAGCCAGGATCGTGTTCCACAGTCGAGCTTTCTGCCACTCACTCAGACTATCTGGAACTCATTACGGCTCAACTTGACCCACGATTTTAACACCACGATTTTAACACCACGTTTTTATCACCTGAAGACAGTTTAAGACACGTGTTAATGATGTATCATATTTCGTCACATTTACCACACCTGCGATTAGTATTCAGCCGACATATGGTGCATCGTCGGCTGTATTGATGGAGCGGTCGGTGATCATGCTGGTAACATTGTGCGACTTATCCCAATGACATTGGCAGCGTGTTGTCGTCTTCTACCATGGAACTCTGTCGGTTGTGAAAACGGGTGAAGTTGCATGATGCAAATCGGTGACATGGTTACCTGGTGCGGTATGCATAACAACGTCGTAACTTTACTTCCAAACTAAAATCGATTTACGTCGTAGCACTAGACAGACGCCTATGTCCGAACTAACTCTAGTCGCTCCAGCGACCTGTCGTAAATATTTAGTCCGTCGTTGTCAATGTAAACTAACGTCGCTAAAGAGCAGCTGCAATCACGTCATGCGTTATATATAATTTCTGGCGAGTCATTTACACTATTGAAACTAATTCCAGTATTAAAATTGCTGAATAAAACGTTTAGCATTCGATAAATTTCATTTATTCACATCGCGCATTCTTACTTAGCCCATGGAGCTGTAACTAGGCTCGAGCACGCCCGTGACTGCAGCAGACGACAAGTCAGGCCATATCTATTTTTAGCTGCAGGCCGGCCGAGGCAGAGTGCGTTTAGCCAGGAAATTCTAGAGTCAAACTTACCTGACGTCAACTAAGTCGCGACTAGCTAGTCGCTCGCTACGAAAGCGTTTTGCATGCCGTCAAACGTAACTTTCTAGTTTGGAAGTAGTTTGTCGCTACGTAGGCTTTACATCCAAACTAAGCTACGACGTTTTTATGCATACCATTTCTGGTCCCACTGCTTTATGTTGAGTACTGGTTGTGGACACAGTTATCAGGCTCACTGCTTGATGAGGGTTACACTCACAGGGTGTGTACAGCTGTTGTTGCTGTTGCTGTCATGATGAGCCCGTCAGGCGATGTGTAAAGGAGGGGGGACACAGATGCTCTAAAGCGTTGAGGAATTTCACCACTATCCTGGAACATGTGATATGTCGATGGAGTCACCAATGTACTGTTGGCATTCTGCTGCCCAGTTTTGGTAGAGGAGAAGTAAATGTTCGGCCATCTCCTCTCCTCTCCACTTTCACAGTGATCAATCATTTACAGTGAATCAGTGGGTAAGTAATTAAGTTAACGCGCAGCACCTGTAGCATGCCGTTATGTTATGTTGAGCTGTGTTTGAATCAAAAGTGAAGGACTAGGGGTAGATGTTCAGATCATGCCCTGACTGCGAGATCATAAAGTGTGGGGGGAGTTATTGATTGTGACATTATGCTGCTGCTGCTGCTGCTGCTTGTCTGCATGGCATCTAGGTACCAGATAGGGTTGATTGTGTCAAGCAGTATTGCTAGCAGTATTGTCTCAATGTTGTTATATTACTGTTACAGGATCAATCATCTGCTATCATCATTAGCCGTCATCGCTCAGTCAGTCTGTACTTCAGTGTATCCTTCTGAGCCCAGGCCACTCGCACAATTACTTGCCTCATTTTCCGTTGTCTATGACAGGTGCCTCATTGTTGGTTGATAATTCGGTGACTGAATGTCGTAATGTCGGTGATACTGTTTGATGCCGCCTAGTGACTACTGGCTGATGTTTGCTGGCCACATCTTTCCAGTTGGTCGTCACTTTTTGTGGCTGTGGTTTGAGTTCTCGGATCTTGTCTTGACCATTGTGCCTCTTTGCTGCATCAGTTTGGCCTAGAGCTGCGTATTTTGTGGCCTTATGGTATGGCATCATGTTGTGGCCATGGCAGTCTGTTCGATGGTTGCTTCAGCATGAATTATTGAACGAATGATTGTCGGCCCAGCCGTCGTGTGACCGTCAGCACGCATACTACAGCAGTGAATTGCCCGCTATGACGCGTAAGTATCACGGTAACTACCACACTACCACTTCTTCTGCACGTACTAAGTAAGTAAGTAAGTAAGTAAGTAGCCTGCATTTGTAACGCGCCATATGTCAAAACGGAAGTTCGAATCGTAGGCGCGGATGGTAACAGTTAGTCGATAGCAGTGTTGCCGGAGAAAAGGTGAGTCTTGAGGTGTCGTCGAAAAGTGTTGGTAGTGGATGCTGTTCGAATGGTAATTAGTAAACTGTTCCAAATACGAGGTGCAGTTGAGCTGAATGCACGGCCGGTGAACACTGTGTTGTCTGTTGGCTGGGACAGCAGTTGGTGGTCGGATGATTGGAGTTGACGTGACGGTGTATAGTCACTAAGCAGAACTGACAGGTGTTCTGGCTGACCGATGTTCAGTGATTTGTATGTTAGCATCGCCGTTTTATACATGACCCGCTGTCGCACTGGCAGCCAATGCAGTCGGTTCAAAACCGGGGTAATGTGATCATATTTCCTGGTAGAAGTGACTATTCTAGCTAGTGAGTTCTGAACCCGCTGAAGCTTGGCAAAATTGGTATCTGACATCCCGACATATAATGAATTGCAATAGTCTAGTCGAGAGTGGACCACCGCGCAGGCGACAGTTTGAGCCATTTCATCGGTAAGTGATGACCTGATGTGCCGTAGGGCTCGGAGGTGGTAATATGC
>Ga0209367_1004805_pt1 | contig 18749 bp, 10 predicted proteins | sample WorMetLIZISLAND2_FD_187412 | JGI IMG/M metagenome (GOLD analysis project Ga0209367, IMG submission 187412) | Marine gutless worms symbiont microbial communities from Max Planck institute for Marine Microbiology, Germany - Olavius geniculatus... ... | reverse complement strand
GTCTTTCACATGTTCGAGCAAGACAGTGCACTATCACACCGAGCTTGCAAGATGTTGAGTTTTTGGATCACAAGACGCCCGATTTCATGTTTCCATGTTGCTCATTGCTAACACGATAAGCATTTTTCATTAGTGAACCAGATTAAGTTCACCATCGAAGCAGGGTAGCAACTGACAGCACCAGTTGAGACTAGCAAGTTTGTACCTGTGACACATTATGGTAAGGTAAAGGTAAAGGGAGCCATGCCCAGCTGGGGCGTAGGCGGGGTGCTCATCTCCCACTCGCGGCCGTTGAGCCCGTAGGTGGATAAACCACTTGAATCCGTGACGCATGGCCAGTGCGACGCCAGACCCACGGTTATCTTCCCAACCTCGGGGCATCACCGCCCTTTGACCGGTACCAAATTATACTGCTTGGTGACAGAGGCACATGTGTGTGAACAACTTGCCTAAGGTCGTTACCCGGCACATTATGACGTCAGCATTACATCACGACTAGCAAAAATATTTAATCAACTGTCATGTTTTGTTCAAATATTTCGAATTAGTATTCCTTCAGCTACAACTGGTAAAAATTTCATGTAAATTGCTCATAATATGAGTAAATTATAAAAAAAACAAAAAGGGGTCCTTTTTAATGAAACACCGTGTACTCATGTATAGGATAATAACTTCTGAAAAGCATAAACGTATTTCCGTTATAGAAAAAAACTGTTAACTATAAGCATCATACTGCCTTTCAGATTTCACAAATCAAACATTATTTTAATGCAGCGCAAAGTTCAAATAAGTTTGCGTGTCTATAATACGTACTCCCAATATATTTCAGACGGAGTCTTCGGTTTTAATGTCGTGTTGAGAACTGATGTCACAGTCGTTGCAGTTGCTGTAACGGTTTCCAAACATCAAAATTATCTATTACAAATGTCGTTTCGTTTTGCATGTCACTACAAAAATATTGGACCTTAAACTGAATTTTGTTGCTAAAACACTTTGGCATTTTTACAGTTTTTATTTGTTACGCCTAAGTCAGATTTCTATGATCAACGACTTGTTAAATCATATTGCATGGTAATTTTTTATAAGTCAAACTTTATCTATTCGTTATTCAATTTAACTGAAAAGTTTTTTACTGAAAAGTTTCAATAGAAAAGAAATAACAAAATAACGGTCAATTTTTGATTATTATGATATAACGAAATTCTAACATTAATTAAACGATAGCTTTATGCCAATTTCACTACCGTAGTAGTCAAACCGAAAAAGATGGTTACTTTCGAAATAAATTTTGCAACTTAATCAATGTAGCGATATACGAGTATTTTAAGACAAATCTCAGTTCATATGACACGTAAACATATATTGGCATTATGTATTACCCACAGTGCATGCTTACTACGAATTGAAAACGGTGCATTGGTGAAGCTTACCATTATCATCGGAAATTCGCTGATCACAGCCGTACTCAATCCATTCCGGCCGACATGACTGCCACGGCAGGGTGGTCGTGAACGAAGCGAACAGGTAGCGCAGTATGTAGGCGATTATCACGTTGTAGTAGATACACACCATGAAACTCACGCACACCATCGCCCAACCCACACCTTGAAATAATAGATCACATCACGAAGAACAAACTTTGAGCGCATTTTAGCTGACCGCGCTTTAGTAAAGGTCAAGCTATTTGCATAGTTGTCGTCGTCTGTCTGTTTGTCCGTCTGTCCGTCACGGATGTATTGTGGCTAAACGGTGCGAGATAGGGCCTAGGTTGCTGATGATCACTAATAGGAAGTCGCATACTGGCTTTCAAATAAGATATAAATCACTGACCTTGGATGACCTTGAAGGTTTAGGCCTATAATGCATTATGGTGTGCCAATCGTGCAGTATACGGCAACTACGCCGTTCCGACGCTCGCTAGATGGCGACCGTCGCCACACTGGTTCATGCGTTCGTCGCCAACCGCGTCGACTATACTGCGTCGGTCTACTGGTCGGCTTGCCAAAGAAGACGACAGCCAAGTTGCAACGTGTTCTCGGCGCAGTTGCAGCGAGTCGTGTCAAACTGCGGCAAGTACGGTACGATTGAGGACTAATCCATTTCCGGCGCCATGACTGGATGTCACTGTCCGGATTAGGTTCCGGCTGTGCATTCAGGTGTACAAATGTCGACACAGCATGGCTCCTGGATAGGGAGCCTACCTGCCAGCCAGTCACCAGCGTTGACGGTCGCAGACATCTGCGATCTGCAAGCCGTGGTCAGCTGCAGGTTCGACGAATCAAGATGACAACCTACAGAAACCGTGCTTTTGGACATGCCGGTCCATCTACTTGGAACGCTCTGCCGAACACTCTCAAATGCAGTTCACACTGTTTACATACTTTCAGACGTCATCTAGAACATTTTTACTTTGCGTTTTACTAGCACATCGAGCGCGTTCGAGGTTGTTACAGTTAACGCGCTATATAAATTACTTACTTACTTATTGTGGCTAAACGTAAGTCGTAGAGCGTCGGCGATGGCACCATCAAATAGGGCGCTGGGGGATTTACTAATTAATATAGGCTGTCAATAGTAACCATGTCTTCATCTGCAGCGGGTTGGCCGCAATTTTGAATGAAATGTTTAAAGCTATCAGTAGCCGTATCTTGCAAACGGTGAGAGATACGACCTAGGTTGCTATTGATCACTAATAGGAAGTCGAATATTGATTGGCTTTCAAATGACACGAGAATCATTCAACTTGAATGACCTTAAAGGTCGGTGCTGCAACAGGAACTGTATAGGCTGTAGCGTGTCTTCCAGAGCAAGGCGTTTTTATTGTGAGAAATATATGCCTCCGTCCGATACTTCCTTGATCATTTACTCTGTACTTATTTATATCACCTAGCGAGATGACCACGTGCAATGCTTGCTATACTAGCGTTCATTGTAGCTTTCGAGACAGCGTTCCGCTAACATTGCGTGTATGAAACGGTACTGTCTCACCTTTAACAAATCGCTCTCTTTGCGTGACTGGAATTTGGACGCTGGGCTTCAAACGTAGACGGTATGGTCAGCTTTTCCTAGCGATAGCTGGGCTTCTTGTCACTTATATAGACCTTTACGACCGGTAACACAGCAAAGTAATTCGTGTGCATGGCTGCAGTGAGATCATGCTCCATCAATTATTATTCTCTTACTCAAACTTTTTCGCCTATAACCTGAAAAACTCCGCAAAACTGATTGCATAAACAATGATCAATTAAGTATCGATATCATAAGTAACAGAACCCAGACGTAAAAACTTAGGCGATACCATGTAAGTCTCATATTTTGTTGTAAAAAAACTTAAAATAATTTATTAAGCTTAAACTGTTATTAAGCCATAATTACTATAGCAAGGGTCAGTTAACGTTGTGGGTCGCAGACCAGTTTGACCATAACTTGTCATGCAAATTTTGACTGGGGTTCCTACCCCTAAACGTCTCCTTCCAGAATGTTGCATGTACACAAAGCTAGTATTCGAGCATTCCATCTCATTCCGTCCAACTGCTTTAGCGGGGTGCACAAATGTGACAGACGGACGGACCACGCTGCAATAACATTAATCACAATAGCCGGCATCGCTGCTGATTTCAGCTAAAAAGTGGGCATCGGTAAACGACTAAAGGCTATAGCTACATGTACAAGGCGGGCCAAAAAAATTTAAATTTTCTGATAATTTTTCCGAAACGGCTGAGAATTTTTAAACAAAATTTTACACGCCTATTATCCATTCAAATATACTCTAACCTGCAAAATTTTATTCAATTATCTCCAACTTTGACAAAGTTATGCCGTATTAAGCGCGACCACTCACCGAATTTTTACATTTCACAACACGTCCATCACGAGTTTTACTAACTGACAATAAACAACAGGTTTAAAACAAAAATAATCGACATTTTATGAACCAGCACACACTTCAGTTAACATATTTCAGTACGAAGTTCACATCGTATGCTCAAAATGTCGGCCGCCGGCCAAAACGCATGAGTTCAGACGTTTGCGAAAGTCGCTGATAGCTTTATTGATCGTTGTCTGTAGCAAGTCGTCCCAGATCTGCTGCAACGCACTTTTTAGCTCTGGAATGGTCTTTGGCTTTGAGTGAAGTTTGTGAAATGCCTGAAGCATTGCGCCCCACACATGGTAGTCAAGTGGGTTGAGGTCGGGTGAATTTGGTGGCCATTGGTCCTTTGCGATGAAGTCGGTACAGTTTGCCGTCAACCAGTCTTGTGTCTGACGGGCCGTGTGCGCAGGAGCGCCGTTTTGCTGAAATACGAATCCAAATGGAAGCAACCGTTTGCTGTAGTCAACGAGCATTGGCAGCAACTGCCGACGTAATATAAGTAAATTAAAAAGTTAAAATTCTGGTGAAATGTAAAAGTTCAGTTGGTGGTATCGCTTAATACGGCATAGGGGGGGGGGTAAATTTTTTTGGCGCACCCTGTAGGCCTAATGCATATGCATAGCTCAACTGTCTCGCTTACCTTTAAACAGAGGCAGAACTTTCCACACAGAAATTGGACCCAGAGACGAAAACTGTCCGACAGCCATCTCCAGAAAGAACATCGGCAGTCCAGCCATGATTAATATAATGACGTATGGAATTAGAAAACTTGCTGAAATATTACATCACGTGCAAAAATCTGTAGTATTATTGAGCAACGTTTACTTTTGTATCTTGTATTAAGCCTATTGTGCATTTTTCGTTTGCATCAATTGCTGATGTACAGTGATGGTAAATAAACTAAAGATTATCAAAACTATCAAAAACTTTATACCACTTGCACCAAAATAATACGCATTTTTCAACAAATGTACACAAACAATAATATGTACAGGGTGCGGCAATAAAAGTAGGCCCCTAAAGTTTTTCGCTGTTTTCTCAGCAACCGTTCGGATTTTACTGTGCAATTTTAAAGTTTTATTTACTGAAACCTTCTATATCTAATTGCGGAGCAAAATGTGATACTGTTGAAAAACGACGAAGTTATAGACTTTTTAACATGACCTCCTACCGATTTTTCAGCAGTAAAAATGTTCAAGCTAAAAATGCTATTTAATTTTCAAAAATCCCGTTACCACGTTACTGCCGATAACGTTGTAGCGACGTTTTGATAAACAGCATTTTTTTGTTTATGAACTATTACTATTATTACTTAATTATCGTTCTTTTAAAGCAATCGCCGGCTGCCCACCGGGTTCATCTTTCAGCAGGACGGCGCGCTAGCACACACAGCTCGTGCAGCGCACGGAACGGGCTGCGGGCCAACTGTGCAGATTTCATCAGAAAAGACCAGCGGTCTCCAAATTTGCCGAATAGGCTTATAAACTCAATGGACTATCGCGTGTGGGGTGCAATGTTGAAGGCTAACTGCAAGCTTAAAACAACGCCAAAAACAATCGTCGAACTCAAGGAAGCGTGTCGTGTTATCTGGGGCAACCTGCCACAAGGACTAATCGACAAGACTGTAAAAGACTTATCAAAGTAAGCGACTGAAGGTTTGTGTTGGAGCTTGGAGCTGGCGGTGGACTCTTTAAACATTGAAACTGACAACGAAATTTTGGCATCTGATCATTAGTTAACTGTGTTGTTTCAACGATGTTACTGCATTGGTGTAGTAGCTTGAACATTTTTATGCTAAAAAGTCAATAGGCGGTCATGTTAAAAAGTCTATAACTTCGTCGTTTTTAAAGAGAATTAAGTTTTCCTTTGCAGCTAGATGTATAAGGTTTTAGTAAATAAAAGTATAAAATTTCAAATTAAAATTCCAAAAAAGTTGCTGAAAAAACAACGAAAAACTTTAGGGGCCTTCATTTCTTGCCGCACCATGTAGATTATAATTATTATTTTACACTGTTTATATTATAACTCGTTGTATCTCTTGGGTATTCAGTCTCTTGTCATTATGTTTCTCAATATAGTAATTGCTTGTAAATGTAATATAACAAAAGTAGGGTAACTAATTTTTATAATCGCTCTCTGGGATTCTCTGAGAATATCTGAGATGCTGTGCAGAATTCGCACCTGCCTTTTTTCTGAAATTCTCAAAGAATCTCCGAGAACCTCAGAGAAATAAAAAGTGTGAAACGCGCCTCTGACCTCCGCCGTTCTCATAAGCGTGAAAAGGAAATCTCCAGATATTGCCAAGACCGACAGCAAAACCAATCAACGACAGCATGAAGTCCATCTTGTGCGACCAGTTGCCTCTCTCCTTGTTCTCATCTTGGTTATCGTCGCCGTTCGTCTGCAAAGATTCAGAATCCAGACGTAATTTATTCTGCGTCTATGTTCAGTTTATGCAGTTCATTATCAGTCTAGGCTATACGAAAACGTTTACTACAGCAGCTTTCGTTACAGTGGCGTAAGTTCAAATTTTGAGTTTTTTGCAAGAAAAATATTTAAGCAAAATTAAGCCGATTTTCTTTTTCACTTTTCCTTACTAACACGGAAACACCTGTACACTTTACTCGTCTTTTCAAAAAGCGCCTTGAAAATGTCGATCCCTGAGACGAAAAATCAACTCCTGAGAAACGAGCAAAATTTTTGTTTGGCATCCATTTTCTTAGCCAAGTAGTATAGGGGGTTTGGACTTTTGAAAAAGTGTCCCCCAGGGCCGAAAATAATTTGGAAAAATCTGCACTTAACTGTATATGAAAGATGAATTTTCAGCACCACGGAATGCTTTTTGGTAGACTAAAAATGCTTAAGTTGTTCTACGGAAAAATCAACCTCATAATTAATATGTGTTACGACATTTGCTACCTGCATTACGGATTTTATGCCAAACAATATTATTAACGTGCAATTATTATATGTCGGAAATTGGTGTACTGTAACCACCCGCTGCTTTCGCTTCGTCTTTCGTACTAGGTGATTGCAAGATCTCAGCTTCATCGGTACCTTTGGCCCCGAAAGAAAGGCGGTTACCCATGCTGGTAATGAGTTCGTGTTAAACGAAGGGTTGCCGACGAAAAGGTCTTCGTGAAATGACCGCGAATGGACAGAGATATAGTTACTATTGAACAGTGGATTTCGTTTGGACGAAGGGTGTTTCGTTGGTTTTCGTTGCTTCGTTTGGAAAGGCAAAGGCTTAGCACCTTGTCAGTCGATGTGCTCTGTCCGAGCGCTCGATCAAACTGATGCTGTTGTCATCACTGCGCTTCACCTTTTATACTGTCGGAGCCGGCCGAAAGGGCCTAGGCTGCTTATCACTTGACTGCCATTGTCATAGCATAACTTATTTTTTAGCAATTGTTACATAACGTATTTACTGGGAGCTCCGACAGCACCTATAAGTGGCTTTATACCACACTAAAAGGCGACGTTTGATTACCTTTTTAACGAAAGATATAAATTTAAAATATTTATTATTCACATCCGAAAGATAAATAATTTTAGAGAAATGGACTTAAGATATTTTAATAAGAAAAATAACCTCGATTTTAATTTTATTTTACCGAAAAAAGTAAAGTACATTACGACACAAAATACACTACAGTACGCACCGACGAAGTCTCGCTAACCTCGCTTCGGCCTGTAGCCATGACTCGTCAAATCTTGATGTAAATGTTGGACCTCGGATTGAAAGTGCAAACGCGCATCGACGCTGCATAATAATTTATACGCCAACTCAGCTTAGGGACACGGAGCTGTCAGCCACCAAACAGTCATCCGCCCTTAAGTGACGACTCCATCCATCGGCAAAACTTTTCGCGATTCGACTGGGTCAGAAGTAACCAAAACTTATATTAGGCCTACATCGTGTTTCAAAACGTTGTCCACCTTGCACAGTTTAATATCTTGTACAATAATTATTATAAGTCTATTTCAGTGTGGTATGATACACGGTAGCTTGCAGACAGCTCCGGCTATTATTTTGTCTACTACACGGATGGATGAATTCTTCAGTTTTAACGTTACATTGTGTTCCTAACTGTCTTTATCTACTGTACTGAAACATGACTATTTAGAACTCAGTCGCTGACTTTTGTTGACTTTTGAACTAACTAACCGAATGTATTTTATTAATAAAAAGATGTCACTTTTGCAGCACATTGTCAAACTGTCAATATTTTCAGTTTCGAGAATTGCCAGATGACGGATTTGGACATGAGACAACAAACTACCCAGATCAACTCAGCCTTCTATCCCTCTGGGGCAAGTAAATCAAGTACAGGTCTGGTTGGCTGGGGTCAACGCAGAGCGCGCGTTCACCTGTGTCGGATGATTGTAACATCTTGTGATCCAACATGGCAGTTAGCTGACGCACCGTATAGGCCTAGCTTTGAGACAAGTTTCCACGAAGAGCTGCAATATAATTAAGCCTATACAAAATTCATGATTTAGTGATTTTAATTGTAGGCTTATAACATAATGAATGTACAAAACATCAGTTTAGACACTTGGTAACGACAACATTTAAGAACTTGCACATCGAAAACAGCACAAATTACAAAAGGTGATATTGCCCGCGTCATACTGACTGTGTGTCAAATGTACTGCTGAATAATATCACTTTTTGTAACTTTGGCTGTTTTTGATGTGCAAGTCCTTAAATGTTGTCGTTAACAAGTGTCTAAACTAATGTTTTGTACATTTATATTTGCTGTTTTATTACTAAAATACTGTTTTCCTACTGGTGGTCAGTTAAAGTTAATAATATTTTAACTTCAAGCGTCGCGTATGAGAGGAGTGCGCCAAGAGTGTGCTGTGGCAACGATGTATGAGCCGAAATAAGACGACTGTAAACGGCATTGTGATTGTGTAGGCCTACATCATTAACATGCATCCTGTACGAGACCTATAGGCGTAGGCCTATCGAAAACTGTTGCATAAAACATTGGCGTGTTGCCTTTTAGCGTATGCGCTGCAGAACTGAGTCTGATTCGGCACTTGAAAGGGTGCATTATTAAACTAACTGTACTTAGTGTGGTCTCTATAGGCTATCTCACAATGAATTTCCATAGTGTGCACTAAAGCTACCTGCATTACCTGCATGCAAAACTTCGCCGACACTACATGAAAAGCATAATGTACAGCAATTTTCACGTTTGTGTTATTTAAATGTAATGGTAAATAACGCTAACCAGACGATAAATAAACTACAATAGGATCTATGTATAGGCCTATTGACAGTTTCTAAATCACCGTAAGGCGCGAATAGGCCTACAAAACCAACATCGACTGCAATGTAATTAAACGGATGATTTGGCTATAGGCACTACAAGTAGTGTGTATCGCCTGCATGGCACCGCCAATTGTAGGCTACGTGTACATCTTGGCAGCGTCGGTCAATCGCAGTTTCTGACAATTCTTCAAATACTGCTTTTAGCGACTCTGCTTTTCCGTAGGCCTAGGCCTAGGCCTAACTCTTAAACATCTTAACGGTTACCAAACAAAAAGTCCATGACACTGTCGTTAGGGTGGGCCGACTGTATCCCGTATATCTGAAGGACAGCGTCCGACTTCCGGTCACGGAAATAGTCACTGTGAGTGAGTGAGTGAGTAGGGTTTAACGTTCTGCCCGACACAGAGTAGGTCAATTCGGGGACGGCCTTTCCAGGCGTCACGGAAAAAAGTGATTTCCCAAAGTGACTACAGTCCCACATACGATATGCTGACGCTGCTATATCGAACGCTACGACCAACGTTATAAGATACAATACGGTAATTTGGGTTGGTGCGCGTGGATGATGATGGCTGCCAAACCGCTGCAGAGACATGGTTACTGTTGACAGCATAATCTAAAACTCGTCATATCGCCTTATCCAATGATACCATCGTCGTCATTTGTCGACCCTCTACGACGTACGGTTCAACCACAATACATGTGTTACAGACAGCTGACAGACCGACAGACGACTCATCGTACCCAAGTTTGACCTAATGGTTGGTCAAAAATCAACTTAGGCCTACCCAGTGGCGTCGTGAGCTAAAACAAGAAATTTTATCTAACAGTCACGAGACGCGCCACAGCCTAGGCCCTATACTAGTTCTTGTTCCAGTGGTCGTGCATGTGTATAGCCATTCCGTAGCAATTCACTAATCTACTGTTACCGCGTAACATTTAGCCGCAATAGCGCGTACTGACTTTCAGAGTCATCCAAGGTCGATGACTTTCATCTCATCTGAAAGAACCTATGCGACTTTCTACGCCGTGTCTCAGAGAAAAAAAGTCTAAAATGTTTTTGTCATAACTTTGCCAAATTTTCACTAAATTTGATAAATTGGCATGAAGATGGCCAAGACGATGAAATTATGCAAGGTGCACTCATTTTCCTTCTCAATTTATGTCAACGCACTATACCGTGTGAAACATAGATGTTCCAAATTGTTGCATAACGCTGAGTTATTTCCCAAGTAAACGCTGCAATGACTTAATTATAAGCACAAAATAAATTTCAATATAAATTATTTAGCAGAATAAATTTGTATAACAACTCGCTTGCAAATCATTAGAATTTAGGCCTATGTTTAAATGGACCCCGAATACAAAGATGCAACGCCACTGCATGGCTGATAGTGGAATCAACAAACGACTGATCAAATGGCATTCGCTTATCGATTAGACGTGTTTTAAGCTCACCTGTCAGCTATTTTGTTGTCTGCTGTTTTTACAATACAATATTTATTACCACAAAATTATTAAACTACGTGGCACCCTCTGTCGAACTGATGAGGCAGAGGTAAGTAATCCGATACAAATAATCACCGCGTAATGTAAAAATTTGGAGCATTTATGTTTCACACGGTAGTGTGTTGACATAAATTAGGTGAGGTGGTAAATGAGTGCATCTTACATAATTCTATCGTCTTGGCTTTTTTATGCCAAAAGTTATAAAAGTTCGTGGAAATTTGACGAAGTTATGACAAAAACAATTTTGACTGTTTTTGAGACACGGTGTATATTAGTGGGCTCAATAGCACTATAATTGGCCATTATCTGTCAGCGTTTCAGAGATACGCCGTATTGTTTAGCCAGTGTTTGAAATAGCTTGATATTTTTGGCGGTCAGAGACCGAACAAAATTGTGATGTAAATCGTATGTAGGCCTATACAGTATATGCTAACCCCTGTACATAATTTGACAATGTGCTGGGGGGGTTGAGAAAACAGTTGTAGGGTTCAATCCCGCTAACCCCCAGCAATTCAAACACTGTGTTTAGCCACAATCGCGTACGGACCCTAGTTCTCAAGGTCATCCAAGATCAATAATTGGTTTGTTATTTGAAAGGCATTATACGATCGACTTCCTGTGATCAAGAGCAACTTTATAGGCTCTATCTGGCACTGTTTAGCCACAATATACCCGTTACAATCGGTCGGACACAACGTTGTCAACGTACCACGCAGCTAGCAAAGCTGCTGATGTGGCGCTAAATAGTAAAAGTGGGGCAAAAAGTTTCAATTTTTTTGACAGACATACTGTAAATTTTTGACAAAAAAGATTATAGCCTAGGTGCTCAAAACTTCGATTTTGCCCCCGAATTTTCCCAAATGGGAATTTTTACCGCCAATTTTTTTGCGATTTTTACGACAATGTTTTTTTTCGGAAAAAAGATTTTTGACAGTCAAAATTTAGGGGAAGGGGACGCATTGCCATTTTCTCTTTTATCTCCTGCCCACGATGCCAATAACGACCGATCAAAGTCAGCCGTGTTGACAAAATCTGTCAAATTTCTACCAATTGTTATATGGCATAGACCATGTAACGTCGACGTTGGTCTTGAAAACAAAAATATACACTATGAAGCATCGCAGATAAATTCAATTAGCCACAACAGCAGCATTGCATCAGACATAGGCCACTGTGGACATAGGCTATGCTGGAAACATTTTGATTTTAAACTATCACATGTTGTGGATTGTTTAATAAATTTTTTACGCTCTTGATCAGACTTTTTTTAGCTTGTTGCTATTTAAAGTTACTTTTTTCTGGTTTTATAATTTTGTGTTTTGTGTCGCATGGTATCGAGTACTCTCGAATGCATTACGGTAGTTAGCTAAATATTTCAGATTTGTTAATTCGCACACCTCTAGTCGATTTGTTTGTAAACATCAGCACGTGTAGGTGGGCGGTGGTTCATTTTAATTGTGATTTTCATGTCGGTGTACTCGTTGTACGAAGTTCGCAATAAATTTGGTACGCTGCGCATGACATAGTTGTTAAGCGGACTTCTGTTTTAGCATATTAATAGGAATTGGTGTAATTAGTTCACTGCAGAACCACCCTAACATTGATTACGATAATTATACGTTCAGATACGCAGGCCACGCCCCTAGAATACTCTCTATACTCTCTGGAATATCGAAAACTCCGCGAACTCTCATTGAAACATATAAAATAATCACGAACAAAGAAAACGTGAATCGGGACCAGTTCTTTACTCTGGCTGAAACAGCTCACCTTCGTAGACACAGTAAAAAGATCTTCAAACAACCGATCAACACGACCTGCATGCAGAAATTTTTCAGTCAGGTTGTAATAGATGCATGGAATCAACTACCAGAGAATGTCATTGCAGCAGACTCGGTTGAGTCATTAAGAAACGTCTGGACAAACACATGATTGTGAGAGATGAGCAATAAAAGCTTCTGCTTATCGAGCTCATAATTTGAAACTGAAACTGAGATCGGCGGCCTGAACTTATCAATTTCTACACACCTTTCAGATCGCTGGTCTGAATGTATCAATTTTTGTCCAATATTGTCAGATCGCCGATCTGAATGTGTCACTGTGTATGTGCAGATTTGCGAGGAGCCACTATAGTGCTATACGTAATGCAGTAGGATTAATTATTATTATTTTGTTATGGTTAGGGCTATGGTTAGTGTTAGGGTTTATGGTTTGGGTTGGGCTTAGGTTTAGTGTATGGTTAGTGTATTTGATAAAGTTACGTGATGATAGATAGACACCCAAATTAAGCGTGCATTTGGTTATGTATTGGAGTCAGCTGGTCCGAGTCTGCAAACTTGGCTGACTGCATGTAACCCGTGATATGCTGTAGGGATTGAGGTCATCAGTAAGCCAGCTGTCGTGACAGCATGTGTCTGCGGCGGTACGAGCACCGATAGGCGTCATGGCAACATGGTGTCATGGCAACATGCCTTGGAGTGTTCAGATCGCTGATCTGAACGTATCAATTTTTTGGGACGAATGATAAAAGGCAGATGTGTGGATGTGGGGATCTGCGGATGTGGCAATGGGTAAAAGACCGAAGTGATTAGTATCACCGATCGGTAATAATAACCAAGAAGGTTAAAATCACCGATCGGTGGTTTTAACCTTCGTCAATGGTTATTTTCACCGATCGGTGATCTTAACCAGCCCCATAAAAGATGGATGCCGATGTGGAGGACATCCGCCTTTTACCCTTCGTACTCAGCCACACCTCTGGACCAATAAGCAGTGTATAACTGTGTGTTAATTTGGGGCCTTTGGGTTTACAAGAGTAACTTAATGCTGCACTTAGTAGTCATCGTCGTTGTCATCCTCAAGTTCAATCATCGTCGCTGGCATCACTGTAGGCCTACGTCGTCATCGTGCATTGTCGCTCGGTGTTGTAATCATATGTCATCGTCCCACATCGTTGTCGTATATCGTATCTGCACGTCTTGTCACACGTTGAGTCGTTGACTTCATTGTGCGTTATTGTGCATCGTCATCATTGTATCTTGCCATTGTGCGTTGTCATCGTCAAGTGACCATTGTTTTCTAAGTAAATGCCTAGACGAATTCGCGATCCGGAATTATGCTATTGTCTAGGCCTATGCAGAGCATGAACTGTGACGAAATTCACAACGGCAGACTTCAAACGACTACTGCTTATAAAGCGTCCACTGAGCAGTTAATTACGGAGCGAATGATTGATAAACTCAACAACTTTTATGACTGGTAATGTGTGTGACAACTGTTATCCGCATATCCGCACTTAGCATCCGCAGATTTTATTGGCTTTTTACCCATTGCCACATCCGCACATGCACAGATCCGCACATCCGCTTGTTGCCCATAGCCCAATTTTTGCACACTTTTCAGATCGGTCTGAAGGTATTATTTTTTTGTCCAAGATTCTCATATCAGCGATCTGAACGTATCACTGTGCCATTGATTTTTAGGCCTATTATACTGTACACGATTTTTTGACGCATTACAGCTATGCTGTAGGTGCCTATGGTACCATTGTCTTCTGTCTGTCGTCCGCCCGTCTGGCTGTCTGGGGGTAACGGATCTATTATGGATAAGCGTTGGATCATAGGGGAAAACTTTTTGCGCGGATAATTAGCCCTTTGTCAAGGCTCTCTGCATACAAAATTTTGGTGATGCAGTGCAAGCGGAACATTTTCAAATTTGGGGTTGAATGGACGTAGTGCGCCTTCTTTAGCAACAGCTGCAGGGCTTCCTTGTTATCGCTATATATCCTGCCGAAACTGTAGCTACTTGTATATAGGCCTACATTTAGCGAAGGACACAAAATTGGAGTTTTTTTGCTGAGCTATAAGCCCTATGTAAGGGTTTCAATAATGATCAATATCAGGAAGTGAAAGTTCGATGCTGATTTTACATATGGGAATGAAAGTTCCAGAGGAACGAAGGTTCCTGGGAATGAAAGGTCCCGGGAACGAAAGTTCTCGGGTATGAAAGTTCCATGAATCTATTATAATAATGTGTCAACGAATGTATAGATGTCAGTAATGTTGTAGTTTAGCATCGCACATTCATAAGCTATAAACGCGCTACAGTATCAGACTTGTGGCAACTTTCAACCATCTCAGATGTAAGCTGTCTATAGTCCTCTGGTTAGGGTAAGGGGTTGTTGCCAACACTATCTCTCATAGCCTAACCTTATTCCTACTAGATGTATATAACTTGTAATGTGGGGTGCTAAACTGCAAGGTTACCTAGGTGTCGTCTATGTATTGTCCTGTAAATGTTTGCATATATAGCAGATTATTGATTAATAGACCCGCATCAATGCAGGCATGACAGATGTTTGCCTGGACTGTGGAGTGGCACCACACTCCGTTGAAGATTTGTTCCAGTGCCCTACCTGCCTGACACAACTGACAACTCGACCTATAGGACGAACTAGACGTGGTGGTTGATTTTCTCAAGCTTGACGACAACTGATGAAAGGAGGAGAGCTGTGGGCTACAACAACAACATTAATGGACCAGTTAATGTAATTTAATAGAATAATGTAATAGAAAGCTTTTGTTACAGTTCCTTATGCAGTTTAGTTGCAGTTTATTGATGTATACCAGGTGTAACTGTGCATTGTGGTTTTCAGTCTGTCAATGCATACGTTTTGGTATTGCTCGCTACCTGTTTACATCGTGTGTTATGGCGAAGAGCAAGTATGAATATGTTCGCTGCTATGAACAAGATGTCCGAGTTGCTGTGAATAACTTCATCGTACTCAGGATTGATGGCAGAGGGTTCCACAGGTACACATTGTTCATCATAACTCAATCCATTAATCTAACATTTGGTTCACATGTTTTTGATGTGTAAACCATTATTGGTGGTTCTACATTGCTTTCGTGGTATTGCTGGCTCAAATTACAACACATTTTTTGAATGTGTTTAAAGTTATGTAGAAATAACTTTTTGTCTGCTTTTCAGAGTATGCTTATAACATGTAGTACAAATAGAGAATGTGTCCATTAGATTTGCAGACAAATATGGATTTGAAAAGCCGAATGATGACCGAGCATTGCAGCTGATGACATGTGCAGCCCAGGCTGTTATGCGGTCATTTCATGACATTATTATTGCATATGGACAAAGCGATGAGTATAGCTTTATATTTCGTCGACAAACAAACATTTTTGAAAGACGACAGAGGTGAGAGTGCATTATTTAGATTTTCTGTATTGCGATATGTGTATCTTTGTCAGTCTTATTTTTCTCCAGTAATATGACTTAAATTGTGAAATTACAATTGTTATTATTGTTGTTTATTAAATAGAGATCTGCTACCGGTACCTATGAAGCTTTGCAATTCCAAGCTGCAACTGCAGTTTGTTTCAGCTATTAATCAGAGCTGTTAAATTAACATGTTAACTCGTTAAATAATCAACATGCATTAAAAAAATTAACACACATTAAAAAATTAATGCAAATACGAATTTTTTTTCAATTCTGTGAAGCAGGAGTTCCAATATTCCATTGAACTACGTTAACTTGATGCTTAAATAATATTCAAGTAATTAAAAATTGCTTTGTTGTCGTTTCATCACTACTGTCAGTCCTGCGACACAAGCATGACTTCGTGGGCTTTATTCCACTCACCCTCTCGATGTAGTCCACCTACAATATCAGCAAAGTAATGCGTTAAAAAAATTAACGCTTTGACAGCTCTACTATTAACATTGTAGGAATTAAGTTGTATTATTGGATTTAAACAAAATACTGAAATGTGTTTGGGTACCGCAGTTCTGAAATGCTGTTTCATGTTTATTTGTTTTTAGCAAATTGATCTCAATTGTTCCAAGTCTGTTTTCAGCTGCATATGTGCTTAATTGGCCATCATACTTTGAAGGCATCAAGTTGATGGCCTCTGATGTTCCTTCATTTGATGCCCGTGCAACTCCTTATCCACTGGAAAAAGAAATACATGATTACCTCAGCTGGAGACAAGAAGATTGTAAGCGTTATAGACAGATATTGTCCTTTATCATATAATTTTGTTGATGATGCACAGTGTGGTATTTACCCAACAACAAAATAGTTCACTGCAACATGTTACTTATTGTAATATATTGCTGAAAAAAAATCTGGTGTGCTTAAGATGTCTGTACCTTTACAAATGTTGGAATTTGTTCTCTACATCTGTCATGTCTGACCTGTATCTTCAGTGCAGATTTCACAATGTCACATGACCAACTTCGTTTAAATAGATGCAGCTCGCTGAATGTGTGTGTTTTGTTCATACATAACCGTTTTCCACAGATTTAGCGCAGATTCAAAACAGGTAAGGATATTAAGAATTATTTCAATTTTTAAAATACTCCAACACTATTAGAACACACTACGTTGTTAGCACTGTAATCATTGGCACTGGGTACTGGCATTATGGATTCAGTGGTACACCACCGATCTATGTACCTGATGTACACTCAGTACACTGCTTATACCTGTATTTGCATAGGTCATATAAACAACCTTAACAACACATGCATCTGGAAGCTCGTTCAGTTGAAAGGATTAACAACAGCTGAAGCCCAGCTACGTGTTAATGTGAGTAGGTTGTCAAGGATCTTTCGCTTTTGTCTGTAAACAAAATGGCATACAGGTTGTCCGTCAAGACTAGAAACTAATTGTTTTCTTAACTAAAGAATTGTCATATATTGTCCTATATCCTGTTAAATACAGTTGCATACAGTGTGTATTTTTTCATGTGTTTGTAGACATTAAGCAAAGGAGACAAAAATGAACTTCTGTTTTCAGAGTTTGGCATCAACTACAACAATTTACCTCCAATGCATAGAAAAGGCTCGGTTGTTGTTTGGGATATGGTACGTGATGCAGACATAATGCTAAGTCTGTTTCTAAATTAATACAAAGGTTTACCAAACTGTATATTTTGTTGTCTTTTTTGTTTAGGAATATACTGTATTTTAACCCATACAAAAACGTTTTCGCTAAATAACAGAATTACGAATATCGTTACCTGTGCCAAAGAAAGGAAGTTGTTTTCATCTGGAACAAGAAATGATGATGTAAATGTACACCACTACTATCATCACTGAACCTTTTATGTCAAACGTTTAGGAGTATTTTATTACTGTTCAGGGTAGCATAAAATGGTCTCTTATTTTGTAGACTGATAAACAGACATGTGAGAAGATGCCAAACCTTGCATCGAGCAGTATGTGTAAAGCTGAAGAAAACTCTACTGATGCAGGACAATCTGCTAGTAGTACAAAGAAACAACGAACATTGACTGTATTGCATGTCGACATGAACGACACATTCTGGACACAACGACCACATTTATTAACTGGATCCAAATAATTTGTGGTCCACAGCATATGCTGTTTTTCCAGTAGAAGGCTCAATGGTTGTAGGACTTTAAAATTTTAAAGATAGCATTAATTCACTACTTAGGTTTCCATATGATAGTTTAGCACTAGCTACTTATAACTAGGGCCCACTGTTTTCCGCGGGTCACGAAATTTCGAGCCAAGCCTCGGAATTTGCCCTTTTCCGTGGAATTTTGATATTTCCACAGAATTTCACAAAATTTTGCCAAAATTAAAAAATAACCGATAATCAGTACGATCGATGGCTTCAGAACGTAACTGAATGGACTAATTAATTTATATCACGAAAAAATCAAACTGAACTGCCTAAAACTGTGAGACCTACTAATAGCCATCGACTCAAGAGATTGCACTTTTAAAAAGAAAGAAACGATTGATAAATTTCTTTGAATGTTCCTAGCATAACTGAGCACAACACCAGCCTTCAATAGGCCTAACTGAAGTTTTTTCACATGACAAAAGCAAAGTTTATTCACAAACAGATGGCAGTGGTAAGCCACGGAATTTTTAACAATTTTGCTGCTTTGAGCTGTGGAATTTTGCAAACTGGCCCGCAGAATTTGGCAAAAATTGCCACGGAAAACTGTGGGCCCTACTTATAATAAATGTACAAAACATTAGTTTATACACTTGTTAACGGCAACATTTAAGGACTTGCACATCGAAAACAGCA
>Ga0209367_1004804_pt1 | contig 18749 bp, 14 predicted proteins | sample WorMetLIZISLAND2_FD_187412 | JGI IMG/M metagenome (GOLD analysis project Ga0209367, IMG submission 187412) | Marine gutless worms symbiont microbial communities from Max Planck institute for Marine Microbiology, Germany - Olavius geniculatus... ... | reverse complement strand
CAGTCAGTGTGATGCGGGCAATATCACCTTTTGTAATTTTTGCTGTTTTCGATGTGCAAGTCCTTAAATGTTGCCGTTAACAAGTGTATAAACTAATGTTTTGTACATTTATTACATATAATCGCAGTCAAACCGCTTACGAACTGTCCAGGGTCTCTTTAGCGACACTGACATTACGTATTTTCACACTTTTAGTTGTAGATATCGGTTATTAACCGCATCTTCCAATGTTGTTACATGAAATCAATCATTCTCTCACGTTGTTTCCTACGCCATTTCTTCACAGACGTATAGCAGCTTCGCACAAAATATTTATGCGCGTGATTTCGTTGTAAAATGTAAAATATGGCGAAAAATAGCTCCAATTTTACATAAAACTACTGAATCCTGTAATTTTTTTATTTAACTGTGCATCTATAATACATGAATATTATTTTAATATGAAAAATATTTTTATCAGCTGCTTTTTAACACTATATGATGACGTCACGCATACGTCAGAGGTGTCTGTAATTTATTTTCTGCGTCTGGTCTTAATTTAATAACAAGTTAAAGAAATTGTTTTCACGTTGCCCGACATAACTGGTAACTTTTGCGAATGCCGTAGTTTTAAAGAGTTAAACTGTTTTCTTGTAAGCATGCAGGAAATTTTAATTGTTCTTCATTGTAAAATGCACTGGTGCTTGCCTTGCATCCGTGGTCTTACAGTGTAAACCGATGTCTGTCTGAGGAATTATTAAAAAACGGAGTTTAGTGCTGTCTTATGCGCCTTTGATAATGATTGTAATGCTAAGCTTTTAAAGCTTTTTGCGATTTTCATTTCCCGGACTGATTTACTTATTTACTGGCAATGAAATTTTAGCATGTTTTATATTCAATGCGCGTTGTGTAAACAATTCGGTAACATGAATTTTGAAGTTAATTTGCGTGGTTTTCTAAATGTTTTAGTTAGCTTGTTATGTTTGGTATATTGCTCGGTGAGATATTTTGTTTCTAGTTTTTTTTGCGTGATTAATACAAAATCAAAGGGAACTCCAAATTGGCGTATCTCCCATAACGTCCTGTGTGTATGGTCTGGATGTGGTTGGCAGGTGATACTCGGCAGCCTACAGACAGTCAGAAAGTGTTTGTGTTCTGTACGTGACGTGTTCTGGAATTTATTTGGTAAAATGTTATTAACCTGTCCTCAAATTTTAATGATTTAAAAAGCGTTTTTGCAAACCTTTAAGTCTTATGTGCACTGGTGGCCACTTATCAGAGTTCAGATCACACAAGAACGTCGGTGGCTTTGTAAACAGGCCACGTGCTTACAGTAGTCTAACAGACACTCGGTGTTGTGGGTGGGGGCAGCCCACCTCTTTTCGCCCAACTCATTTACTGCCATCTGACTGGTGAACCTCGACTCACCGCTGAACAAAAGGCTCTTTATTGCCTCCTATTCAGATTCTCAGAATTCTCAACAGGCGAGAAATGTAATTCTCAAGATCGAGAATTTTTTTCGTGTCTCGAGCGAGTCGAGTCTCATTAACATCCCTAATTTTTAGAGACTGAAAATTTTAAGTGATATCCTACATATGTACCATAGTCTGTGTTGAAATCTACGCCAAGCTACAAAGCCTCATTCAGTTATCTTTTACTTTCACAAAGTAATGCCATATTAATGATGTTATGCATTATCAATTATCATCCTAACAGTTTTTACATTGCTGACTTCATCGCAAAGGATGGTTGAATGTGCTGTATAATTGCATTGTATTTAGGTTGGTGAGTTTAGAAATTTCTGGAGGTTTTCTGACAGAATTTTCCCTCCAATTTTTAATGCTATTTTTTCTTAAATATTTCACAGACTTTTTTGAAAATTTTCCAACTCTACAAGTCACAACCCCGGTGATCATGTTTTTCTTTCTGTTAGATTTTTGATCAACATACATGTGCACAGGTTGCGGATGATGAATATGAAGGACTTTTCATAGTGACTGTGGAGCACAGTTTTGATTCAGGTAATTTTAATTTTAATTAATTTTTTAATTTTGCAACAAGTCATTATCGTATCATCATCATCAATGAATTTTCATCCAACATGTACTAGCTCATAATCTGTAAGGCGCATAATCTTTTCTCATATGAAAGCTGACATTGTTATGTTTGTTCCGATGTTTTGCAGTGTACATTTTACGTTCAATATCTTTTGAAATTTTGCTACACTGACTTAAGATTCATATAGAAGTGTGGTTAGAATGATATTGGTATTAGGGTATTGCGCAATATTTATGGTTATTGGTAATAGGTGGGTGATATTTTTTTCCAGAATATGTATGGGAATTATGCTTTAGGGTCAGAGCTGATGTTTGGCAAGAGAGGTTTGGTAGCATGTGAAATGGTGGTTTAATTGATTGTGTTACATGTAGAAAGATACCAGAATGATACCCAGTTTGCCCATTATTATTAGGTCTTGTCTATGCACTGTGACACTGCCAATAAAAATATTACCCAGTAACCGTTACTGGCAAATATTCGACAGTACCCAGTACCCTAATACCAATATCATTCTAACCCTATTGAACTGGCTGATTGATGTATTGATTAGGCTCGGAGCCAGTGTTCAGCAAGAGAGGCACAGTGGCAGTTCGGTCGTTGAAGTCGGGTTACGGAGAATTTGTACAAGATGCTGCATTGACCAATGACGAGATCTCTCAGCTTGAGGCTAGTTTTAGTTACTCTGCATTTTATTCGGTGGCATTGCGAGGGAGGTTAGGGGGCAATCCTGTCTTTCAAAACAGATTAGTTTGTTTGAAAATTATTGATGGGAGATTGTGCACAGTCAGAATTTTAAATTCTTTCTGTTTTTAAATTTCCTTCAGTTGGGTATTTTCAGCCTTAATTTTTGTATTTTTGAAAGAAAATTTTTCCGACAATAAGAAATTTTTTGACAGGCTAAAATTTGGGCACACTGGCAAAAAAGTAACAATGCTAAGCATATGAATTTTTATTTTATGTCGAGGTAAAAACTCAGATGAGTCAAGCAGAAGATTTTTCAGCTAAGGTTTATTAAGAAAATCCCCCAAAACTTAACTGGGTTGGGCTTTAAAAACGTGTTTCGGTTCTGGTGTTTGTAGGCTCTGGCAGCAGGCAATGGTATCTATCGGATTCGTGTCACAAAGGCGTCTGATCGGGATGTGCACAGCAACAACTATGTTTATTCATTTGTCAAAGCGGTATGTTATGATGTCAATTTACGATTATATGCATTTTAAATCATTCAAATTTGTGGTTTTAGCACATGTTTTACCTTGGTCTGAAGTAGGATTACCCATCATCATCATCATGGTCATGCCTCAGACGGGAGCATAGTCGTCTTCACGAGCTACCTTCACTGTCCTCGATCTTCTGCAGGCCAGCCCACAAGAAGCAAAAAGTGGGTGGGGGCCCTCCCGGCCCAATAGGCTCCGCCGCCAGTGACTTAACTCCAGTTATGTGATGTCTTTTTGTCTACACCTGCGTTGTCCTCCTTCCAGTCTTTTATGAAGCATCAACAATTGCAATGTTGCGTTTATTCATTGAATTGTTTTGAAAATACATGGTAGTTTTTGCTGCCAGTTTTGTTGTAGCTTTGGAATAGCCTTAAATTTGATTTTACATATTCATTATTTTGATGTTATACGTTACTATTGACGTTGCTAGGGCAAGAAATGGCCTGTGTCTGTATATGTGTCAGTATGCACTGTACGAGTCTTGTCTTTCGGACAAACTAACTCCTCATATCAATCTGTCTCTGGGTATCTTTTTCTTTCTCTCTGTTGCTTTATTTGTCTGTCTGTCTCTCTCTCCGTCTGCCAATCTGTCTCTCTGTGTGTCTGTCTGTGCGACAGTGTGCACTGTACGAGTCTCGACTCTCTGACAAACTAACGCTCCACGTCGACCTGTCGTCTAACCTGATAGCTACATCCCTATCAACATCTATGCCTTACTGCAGTGGCGATGTACGAGTGGCAAGGCACGATTTGACCGAGTTTAATACAACTGTCGAACTGCAGCAAACAGTGGCCGGACCAGCGTAAGCCTGTATTACATGCAGTCTCTGTATCAGTAAAACTTAAGTCTGTGTATTAGTAAAATAATGCAGTGGTGACATATGAGTAGCAGGGAGTGATTTGACGCAGTTAACTGTCAAAGTGCAGCAGACAGTGGCTGAACCAGCATAGATTTATACAGTGTTTTCTTTGCCAACGGCGTTACATGTTAAAAAGTTAGGGGAGCAAGAAGTTACAATTTTCCGATAGAGGAGATATCACGATTTCAATTTTGTGTTTAAATTTCTTGCAAAATTAGGGGTTTCTGGTCCAGAATGTTGTATGTTGGAAGAAAATTTTCAGTCAAGAAAAAACTTTTTGGACAGGGAAAAATTTGGGGGAATTGGTCCCTGCCACAACACCTCTGTTCGTACTGCATAGCATTACCATTTTTTCGCCAGTACCCTCAACTACTGATTTTTCGTGACAGAATATATTTGTAGTCTTGGCAGTGAGTGGCTATTCTTCTGTGACATTTGCATTTCACAAGGTAGTGTGGCAACACGTAATCGGGTATCAATGGTGGTGGGATGACTAGTCCTATATTATGTCATATTCTCCATAGAGTTGGCTGTGAAATGGTTTTTGATGTTTAGTGAGGTAATGACAAAACCTGATATCCCACTTTTTCTAGTTACTGAGTGGCATCAATTCCTGGGCCGGGGGACGATTGCACCCGCAGTAAAAATACTGGAACAAGAGTAAAATATCCTATCACCACGCATCGTTGTCAAAGTTTTAGCTTTTTCTGTTCTCTTCTATGCTTACTTTGCTCCCTGGACTTCCTAGCTGATGGGAGGGTGGTCTGCAATTTCAGTTTTTCAAAGTCATCGTAACCGAGATGTGAAATTTGATGTCAGAGACATCTAACATCATGCTATAAAACACTGGGGGAATAGGTCTGGAAAAGGCGCATGAAATTTCTTGACAAAAATCCATGAATTTTGGCCCCCAAACTGTGGCCACCCTGAGTACTTGGGCATTTATCGGCATTAATGTTGCTGATAATAACTGCTGTTGTGGTTGTACGATTGTCTACAAGCAGGCCGGAGACACAGGCTTACATCCAAAAATTGGAGCAAGAGAAGATTGAGAAGGCAAAAGGACAGCAAGCTGACAACCGAGGGTTCTTTGCTAAATACGTGAGTGGTAGTAGTGGCAGCAGTGGTAATACTACTAGTAGTAGTAGATGTTGTAGTTGTACACTGGTGGTTGTCACTAGTGTCGTGGCTGGGGAGGGAAGGGCAAGGCAGTTGCCTCTACCCTATATTAATTTTGGGCTGTCGGTTGGTAAAATTCTGCTTGTCTAAAAAATTTTGTTAAAAATGCAGAATTTGAAGATGAGAATCCCCATCATCTCCTCTGTCTGATATTTGCCGCCGACTGTCGGAATTTTCTCGGGAAGTTTTGCTTTGTTTGTCGGAAAATTGCACCTTCCTGCCCCGCCTACTTTTTTAATCCACACACAGTTGGTAGTAGTAGTTTGTTATGATTGAATTGTAAGCAGGGTTGCTCAGTCATTTGAAAGTCGTGCTGTGTTGTAGTGGATGTCCATTGTTCCTGCTCTGACATCTCTCATGATCTCCCAAAGCCTTAGCAGTAGTGGTAGTGGTTGCAGTAGTAGCAGTCAACTCATAGCAGTAGTTGTTGTTATAGTAGTAGTGGTCTGTTGTAGTGGACTGGATGTACATGGTTCTTGCACTGATATCATATCTCAGACTCACTTAGTATTAGCGGTAGTGCTTATAGTAGTTGAGCAGTAGTAGTGGTCGGTGCTGTGTTGTACACTGTGTTTCATAAAAAAACTTGACCCTGAAACTTCTTGTTATAACTTAAAGAAAACAGCTTTAATATCAAAAAAACGTTGGTACAAGCAATCTACACGTACGACTAAAGTCATAGTAAATGTTCAAAATGTTGTCCTTTGGCCTTGACGCAGGCTTTGAGTCACTTCCTCCACTGGTCAGTGGCCTCGTCCACAATCATCTGTTCCAAGTCAGCCCAGACCTTGACAAGTCACTGCTCTTGTTGCCATGGAAACCGTGCAGCTGGTACTCGTCCCATACCAAACTTTTCAAGCACAATGAATCCGCAACTGAATGGCAGTGCACTGTGTGAAAAATCATTTTAGGCGAACTTATTTTGATAAATTTATGCCAACCTGCCTTAGGGGTCTGGTTTTTTTATGAAACACAGTGTAATACATCTTTCCTGCATTGACATTCATCATGATATCTATAGCTGTAGTAGTAGTATTTGTAGTACTGCTAGTAATAGTAGTGCTAGTCATAGTTGTAGTAGTAGTAGTGCCAGTAATGTAATAGTGGTCCATGGACATGGTGTGTTGGGGAAAATGGCAGCCACAGGAGGTGTTTTTTGTTTATGCACTGATATTCGTCATGTCTCAGACTCGGTAGTAGTAGCAGTAGTAGTAATTAATAATTACCGCACTGATATTTGCCATGATGTTTGTAGCTGTGGTAGTAATTGTAGTACTGCTATTAGTACTGCTAGTAGTTGTCGTAGTAGTGTAGTTGTCATCTCTGGTGTGTTATAGTGGATGTACATTGTTCCGGCACTGATATTCGTCATGATGTCCCAAAGTCTCAGTCAGAATGCAGCTGCCCAGGGTGGAGCCGAGTAACTACTACAAAACCTCACTCTACACGAACGCCCACAAACGTTCATGAAACAGACAGCACAGCACAGGCAGCCATGTATACAAATGTGATTTTGAGCCAACTGTACAGACTGTTGTGCTTACGGCACAATGTTGTGTTCCCCTGTCTGTCATCTACATGTCTGTATGTATTGTGGCTAAGTGGTATGTCTTACCAAAACCTACCTGAAGAAGCAAATATGGTTACACTTCTGCTACCATGTGGTACCAATTCGACGCCCTACAACTCACCATTTCCTCCCAACGGGTTTAGTGACTTCACCCCATATACTTGTTATGCTTACTGTTGACAGCCTATAGGAACTTATAAATGCTAACAGTACCGTCCCTGATCTACTACAAATGCCTGTTCTGTCAAAATAGGGGTCCCAAAACTCCACAAAATGCTGCACGTTGTCAGGCAGTATGTCTGGCTATCCTAGCAAAAACTGGGCTTCTTGTTACATTTTCCACCATGATTACTAGTCCTTTGCTGTCACCAGTGGTGTAGGCAAGAGGTAAATGCGGGGGAATACCCAAATACTATCAGGACAAGGGGGATCGGTGATACCGTAACATTGCCCCCCAAATCGGCTTGCAAAGAAAAAGTCGAGCCCCTACCACAGGACATCTAAAAATAAACAATACAAAAATTGTTGTCACACCAGATGGAGAGGTGCAAGGATGATTTAACATACAGCTGTGACTGAGGCTCTGTCCTGGACCCCACTGGGCAAGTTGACTCCCTGAGACATCTAACTGAACTAAATGGGGCCTACTTCTAAGGGGAGACACTGGGGAGTAAAGAAGGGAAGGCCTTTCCCAACACAAAAACTTACCATTACACCACTGACCGTCATTCCTAGTCCTTTGCTGTTACTATATGGCTATGATCAAACTGACACAATTTGTGTGACGGAATGATCTCAGCTTATTTTGTCTCACAGTGAAAAAACATCAAATACATCAAATAACACATGAAACGTAGCTAAAACGTTGGAAACATAACGTGCATAACATCCAACAAAAGTAAATAGTGTATTTCTGACATAAAAGGGTGTCTACGTGGACCTTATGACCTTGGGTGTCAAAAATACAGTGCTGAGAGATTCTCTAGCTCTTAATGGGGAGGCAAACCCAACAATGAGGATTTTTGTAAAAGGCCAAACTTAAACCTAAGCTGAAAAGTCTGTTGGTTAGTTTTTGCTTGCTCCTCACAACATAGAACAGGCCTGGGTGCGTTAATTTAGAAAATTGCTAACTCGTAGATTTCGACATTGCAAAAACTTAACTGTAATCAAATATTTTGATTCTAGTGGAAATGGAAACTAAATAGGACTAACCCTGCGTTAACTTTAAAGGCTGTCTCTTTAGCTTTCCTTTGTTTCCTTGGGGCGAACAAGGTATCTAAATTGTTAGTGTTATGGATGTAAAACACGTAAAGAACAAAATTTAAAAACATGCCAAGAATAAAAAAACTGTAGCCCTAATTTGTTCAGCCTCTTGCCTAATGCCAATATGCAGTACAGCTGGAACTACAGAGAACGAGAGAACTTTATTCAATTTCAATTAAACCGAGGGGTCATAAGACCAAGTATCACTTAACTAAGCAAACTACCGCTACTGTGGACCCTGTTAATTTGTTTCTATGGCTGAAAGTTCTCAAATTCTTTGATTGAATTTTCAATGCACATTTCAAAAAAATAAAAAGTTTAGAAAATTTTTAGGAACACGGTAAAACATTTATTATATCTACGGATAGTGGCTGGGGCTTTTAATGCTCCAAAAACCTACAGCTGGATTCAAGGTGAGAAAGCCTGTAGCAATGAAACTGTATAAAGGCAATTGTACACAGGAAAGGGGAATAGAGCAGCAATAGAAATTAGGGAGGGGAAGCAGGTATGGGTAACTGGCCCAAGTAGCTCAAAATGTAGACACCTGTGCTGACATACACGTATCCTCTTCAGCTATTCAGTTAATACAGCTCTGTGTAAGTGTTTTCAGTTTGCTCAGATCAACCTGAAACGTTTTTGACATGCATGTGTGTCATTCTAATAAGCTATAAAAGTAACGAAACGATTTCCGTTTCAAACAATTTGTCACAGGCGCTAGGAAGCTGGCATGCGTATGTCAAAAATTCAAAGTGACGAAAATGCGCTCATTTGCTTTCCAAGTTCAGCAGTAACGGCACAGGATGGCCAACAGTCCTTGAAAAGTTTTCCATTTTTCAGGACCCAGAATGTCCTCAAAACTGAATAGGGCCCTGTAAGTTTTGGAATATGATGGAAGAGGGTCTTGAAACTGAAAAGTCCTTGAATTCCAGTAGTTCATAATCATCACTACCACGATGCAAAGACTTCACAGTCAACACGTAATTCCCCAATGTAATATACTACCAATTATCTGACTTGCCAAATTGCTGGACAGCTATATTACTGACATTAGTAAAGCTAATTTTATGTGTAACAGTTTTGATATGATACTGCCAGAGATGCAACATCATGCTAAGAATCATCACTGGAGTGGGTCTGGAAAAGGTACTTGAAACCAAGTTCTCAAATTATTTTCCTGCTAAACTATGGCCACCCTGATAGCATTTGACCAACGAACATGACAACTCATTACTCATATACGACCTCTGCAACTGTCGCAGTGGCAGTCAATCCCATCAGGCAGTGGTCAGAACTATTATACTAGTTTTATGTACCAATAGTTGTACTAGTCCCTAGTCAATCCCATCATGCACTCGTAGCTGTTGTGGTCATGGAATTGTTATCCTGCTCCGGCTGTATCATTGGCTCAGCCTCGCTGCTAGCAACTGACTCAGATCCAGACTCGGAAGTTGAAGTTGAAGATGGCGATTTCTCAGCCGCTGCATCGGCTTTGCTGTCCGTCGACTCTGAAGCAGGCTCCACCTTTGTCGGGTTAAGTTTTTCCTTCTGCAACACGCAGGGAACACAGTAAACATACTACTGTTACTGCCACTAGCTAGTGGCCCACATCTACAAGACTGCAACTCCAAGCCCCTATGTTGCAAGCCGTTGATTAATCAGTGATAATTTTTAAAATGACGTGGAAAATGAAAGCACCGAACATCACGCTAACATGGTCACCTAAAATGCCATTTGTGACACTTTCGCGTCATTTTATTTTAACGCAAACAAAGCTACAAAGGCAAAAAACAATGCCTACAAAATTTTGTCACTTTCAATCATTTTGACCATGGCTAACGTCTCGGGAGCTGCAACGTCTCGTATTGGGTCGAAAGGTCTTGTGGACATCTCTGACTACTACCACAAATTTGTTCTATGCAGCAGGTACTGTGGTTGTCGGGATCAGCTTATCTTTCTGACACCAGACCATATACATATATTTGTACACTGAAGCAGGTGCTGGGGTTGACAGGTTTAGCTTTTCTGTCTGCCATCACACCACACGAACATGCACTTACAGCAACTACTACTACTACAACCACATGGAAAATACAGAGGACAACTTACAACATCAACAACTACTACAACTATTATGCTGACTATGACTGCTACATAGTAGTTGACTACTACTACTACTACCACTACCACCACTCCTGCTCTTATGACTACAACTATAAGTAGACCTTGGCATCGATTTCGGCAAACTTCTGGAACATGCCGGCGTACGTCTGTCTCTCACGGTTCTGGATCTGTTTGACTCGGTGATTGGTTATTGTCAGCTGGTTCTTAGCTGCCTTGTTCTCGGGGTCCAGATCAAGAACTGCTTTGAAGTCAGCGATGGCCTCATCAAAGTTCTGTAAGTTCAGGTTTGCCTGAAGGAACAAACACACCAGTGGTAGTTGCAGAGGTAACAGTAACTTAGTAGTAGTTGTTGTTCTAGCTGTAGACTAGCAGTAGTAATTATAGCAGCCTGCTTTGAAGTCAGCGACGGCCATGTCATAGTTCTGTGTTTTTAGGTTTTTGCTTACAGCCACTTTCACACACAAAAACGTTAAACAATCAAATTAATAAATGAAAAAATACCCAGTTACAAAAATGACCAGTAGTTTAAAATATATGCCTAAACTAGATGTTTAAACCTAAACATATGCAAATTTTAAAAAAAAACTAAATCAAAGAACACTTGCTCGAACAGTAATGTGTAATATTTTTTGAGATTTTGAGGACCCCTAACCTCCTCTGTTAGAAATTTGCAGCTGTCCTTTGAAAAATGCAGCTTCCTGACTCGCATCGGACTTGATCAACATAAAAACAAAAGAAATGTGTGAATAGGGACAATTTACAACACAACACATAAAGAGTCCTTTCTCACTGTTAGTACGTCACTGCTTGAAAACTGTCAGCTGTGGCAGTCATACACCATTAACAAAATGGCTATCAAACACCACAACTGAGAACCAGAGACCTTGGACTTGTCAATATGAGAACTACTGGGAATTCCTCGTCTCTTCAGGGCAGTGTCCTCCCATAAAGGCACTGCCAGTCAGGCTTGTCATGAGAAAGACAACATCAAGGCAGTAGTAGTGGTAACTTGTAGTAGTAATAGCAGTCATTGTTGCAGTAGTAGTACTGATAAGTAGTACACCGTGCCCGGAAAAAAAAGAGCCTACGTTTTTTCAACATATCTTTGTCAAACCTTAACCTATTTTCATAATTTTTGGCATGAGTTGTCCTGAGTATTCACTATATTAAACTGTTGAAATATTTTCTCTTTACACTGCCATGTCACTGCGTAGAGCTAATGTAATTATGACGTCCTCAAAAAAGCCGCTTTTATTGTATCCAAGGTGAAAAAGCTAACACTGTTTCGGTTAACAACAAAAATATGTTCATAATTTTTTGTAGGCAACATTAAAACAGCAACATGCAACTGACACTATACTGATAGTCCACTTCGCCCAAATACTGATGCCACTTTACTGTGTAAAATAAAACACTTCGTATTCTTACTTTACTCCATACCAAAATAAACAGAAATGCAGAAAACAGGCTTTTTAGCCTGTAGCTGCCTTATTTGTCATCAATAATGACAGAACTTGCTATCAACCAACTTTTGAGTCAACAACTTTATCACAAATGCGCAATACCGCGACACTAACATAGGCTGCAGAAATGACACTGCCTGCTGATAACGGCTGCTGCACAACGACATTTTTGTACTGCACGCGACGGCCATGCGTTAACACGGCGAAAAGCAAGAGTGGGTAAAAAAATTTTGATAAAAAGTAATTTATTTCTATGCCAACAATCTCTGAAGTTTTTACTGCAATTTTCTTTCATCAGTTTTCCTGTTTTCATATTGCAGAGGCTCATTTAGACGTTAGCTGTCCGCAAAAATGGCATTTTCAACGACATCACAATTAAATTAGATATATTTAGTAAGAAGTAAATTTTGAAGACAAGTTTTAGATGATTTTAGCAAAGCGTATCATTGTGATAATGTGTGCCAAAAATTATAAAAATAAGTTTAAATTTGTTGAAGTTACTCAGGAAAAAGTGTAGGCTCTTTTTTCTGAACACGGTACAGATAAGTAATCAGTCAAATTACCATTCCTCGCCGGAACAGTCCCTTCTCACTGTTAGGATCGAGACTGAGCGCCTCATCGCAGGACCTGCGGGCATCGACGTTCTCCGACAGTTTGAGGTAACACATGGCCAGGTTGAGATGACCTGCCAGTACTAGGGACTTGCACCGCTCAGCTTCATCGTCCTTGAGGGACTCCTCATTCTTCAGGTAGTCCACGATCCGCTTGTAATAGCGCACTGCCAGCTTGTACTTGCCAGCCTGCGCAATAACAAACAGTAGTAGCTGTTGTAGTACTGTAACGCCAGTAAGTAAAACGTGAATTCATATAGCACATGTATGCCAGAAAAGCCCCTAATGCTCTGCATACATCAGCAGTCTGAAATGAGAAGTGATATGCCTCAAGCAATCATCCAAAAACAGAGATGGTGTGAGTATGAGCACAGAGTGAGTTCCATGTTATCTGGTTGGTGACTGAGAGAGTCCTGTGTCTACACAGCAATTGAATTTGTCAGTGATTCTAACGTAACTTAAAAGAAACTAGCTGATCTCAGAAATATTTTGGAACTTACCAGGTTCAGATTAATAAAAACTGCAAATTTGGCACTTTTCAGGATATACTGCTGTTCAGTGTTCACTGATCAAAATACTATTCACTACACCCTGAACACCGCCGAAACCAGCCAATGACAAGCGAGGTGAACAAACCTTGAAATAATCCGTTCCTTTATTCTTGCTAATCTCGGACTGTTCCAGCTTCTCAGGTGGATCCATTTCCCATGATTCCTTTGCCTTCACACACACACACACACACATCAGACATGCAGTTCACAAACTGATATTCATTTATAATTTATGGATGCAGCTTATGCCCAGCTTTTGAAATGGGGGGAGGGTAACTGGCAAATCTCAAGTTACCCCTAGGTTAAGAAGAAAGCATTTTGAAACATCTAACCTCGAAGTAAATTTGGGGTAAATCATTGAAAGTTAACTCGACATCACTGGCGGGGTAACCCAGTGGTAAATACAAGGCAAGTAAAATTGCTTCTCACTTCAAGGACAATTTTTCAATCACTTCGGCTCTCTGTTCATTAATAACACATTTCATTTCAGTATTTTTATTAAACTGATAACAATAACATAAATGTTTTGCTTAATATCATCATTACTAGAGCTCACAGTCTTCCGCGGAAAATTTTGCCAAATTCTGTTTGCAAAATTCCGCAGCTCACCACGGCAAAATTGTCTAAATTCCGTGGCTTACCATGGCCTTCCGTTTGTGCATAAACTAAGCTCTATTCTGTTGAAAAAACTTCACTTTTGGGGGCTGACATGATGCTCAGTTATGCCAGCAACAAATGCTTCAAGCCATCAGTGGCTGAGGTCTAATTGCAACTACTACTCTGACTAAAAGCACTACCACCATAATTACAACTACACCTACTACAGTACTGACCTTTTCAAACTTCTTGAGTTCAACTTCATACTCCAGGTCAGCATTGGCTGGAATGTTGTGTTCCTTGCAGCCCAGTGCTCCATAAGCATACTTGGACTTCACTTTGAGAACCGATCTCTCGCCTTTCTTGAACTTCTTGATCGCTTGGTCGATGCCGTCGATTATTCCGACCTCCAACCCTTCCCCAACCACGAAACTGACATCTCGGTCCTCAAACGTCCGGCCTTCGTACCGGCCAACGACATGAACTGCAAGATGAACAAACACTAGTAGCAGCAGCAGCATAGTAGTAGTAGTAGTAGTAGTAGATGCAGTAGTTGTAGTAGGTCACAAAACTGATATTTCAGCCCCCAAACGTGTGAACATCATCACAAGAAGTGACATAAACTGCAAAACAAGGGATGTATAAATATCTATGTCAAGCTGTGCATAGATCTCTAGGTAAAGCTCACTGCAGAGCTACGGGGCATCACCTGCCATGTGGTATCACGCAGTGTTACCTGCCACCTGACAGAGGTGAATGCACCACCTTAACCCCAGCCAGACAGGCCAGTTCTCGATTCACCGACCACATACATGGTGTTTCATAAAAAAGGGACCCCCTTTTGTTTTTTCATAATTCACTCAAATGATGATCAATTTACACAAAATTTTTACCACTTGTAGCTGAAGAAATACTAATTCAAAATATTGCAACAAAATGTGGCAGTTGATTAAATATTCTTTGCTAGTCCTGACGTAATGCTGACGTCATAATGTGTCATGGGTACAAAGTGGATAGTCTTAACTGGTGCTGTCAGTTGCTACCCTGCTCCAATGGTGAAAAATCTGGTTCATTCATGACAAATTGTTGAAGTTTTACAGCTACAGTTACAAAAATATGCAAAGCGATGGCATTTACATGTCTTTTGGGATAGTTAGACTTCTACGCATTCGAGCAAGACAGTGCACTAGCACAAGGAGCTTGCAAAATGGTTGCATTTTTGGATCGCAAGATGCCTGATTTCATGTCCCCATGTTGCATAGTGCTGACATTTTTCATTAGCAAACCACATTGAGTTCACCATCAAAGCTGGGTAGCAACTGACAGCACCAGTTGAGACTATCAAGATTGTACCCGTGACACATTATGACATCGACATTACGTCAGGACTAGCAAAGAATATTTAATAAACTGCCATATTTTGTTGCAATATTTTGAATTAGTATTTCTTCAGCTACAACTGGTAAAAATTTCATGTAAATTGATCATCATTTGAGTGAATTATGAGAAAAAACAAAAAGGGGTCCCTTTTTTATGAAACACCGTGTACAAACGAAAAGCTGAGTTGAGTCATGGTTTGTGCAGCAGACAGCAAACCATCCAAGCAGTAACCAGGCCCGTCGTAGAACAATTTGTTAAAATCAAGACCAACTGATGTGTTAATCACGTATATCAAGACACGGTCGAAGAAATGCAGTCAAATTCTGCTGCTGACTGCAACTTTAAAAGAGTTCCTACAACTGCTCAATACTCAAGGGCAACAACAGATCTAGGTGGATGCCTGCATTATATGGTGGCACTGGGCTAGTAGATTCTATTACCACCCAACGCCAACTAGAACGGCAACATAACTAACACAAATGATAAGTGCCAAAAATAATAATATTTTTAACAAAGAGAATGTTAGTAGTAGTTTACCTTCACATGATGCCCCTTCCTTTGGCATCAGGTAACCTTCGCCCATCTTCAGCTGACTTCTAACAATTCCTTCATCCTTGTTCTCCGACAGATCTTCGCCTATTTCACAATGTGTACATCAGAAGTAGTAGTAGTAGTAGATGTTGTTGTTGTAGTGCAGCAGCATAAATAGTAGCGGCAGTAATCCCATTATAAATAGTACAATGTGCATTGATTGTTCAATTATACTAGTTTTGTTTCCTGGTAATACAACACTATGGAAACTGTGATGACTTGAAGCATGCAGTGTGCTTATCTTATAAGTCGACAAGTACAAATCACATTTTTGAAATCCAAGAGCCGGGCCCCCATTTAATTTGTGTAATTTAACTTCTATGGTGCTACAATAACGATTAACAAGACTTTGTAATGGCATTTATCTCATGTTATAATTTGTAGTTTGTACCTTTTTAAAGCTAACTATTAAATTTTTTAAGCATTACAAGTTACATCTCCAAGTTTATATAGTATATACTGTACAAACGAAAAATAATGGCTAAATGTAAAACTATTACCAGTACTAAGACTTAACAAGAACTTCTCTCCTAGGCCATCCCAGTTATTAACAAGAAATCTGAGCTAATAATCATGAGATGTGCGAGAGCCTATAGCAGTTCGTGTTCTCGGGTAATCTAGGTCTATCTCCATCCATTTTGTCGCACTTTACTCTTTTGCCGCCAAAAATTGCCAAAAATCACTAAAAACCAATTTCTAGGGTTCAAGGTCATTCAAGGTCATCGATGTTGACATTCCTAAAAAGCATATCAAGAGTGCTTGTTATGATAAGCAGCATGTCTGTGCCTATCTGAAACTATTTTCACGCTAGACAAGCCAACAATGGATAAATAACCACTTTTTAAAAAGGTACCCGTATTTGATACCGACTTGCGCAACCTTCCTTGAACCTAGAGGGTTTGGACTGCTAAAATCCACATTCAATGCTGAAAATTTCGTGCACAGGTTGTTTTGGTCTATCTCCAGCCATTTTGGCGCAATTCACTCTTGAAATGCATGTCACAGCCCAAAATCGCGAAAAATTAACTAAAACCCCCTATTTTGGAGGTTCAAGGTCATCGATGTTGACATTTCTAAGAAGCTCGTCGCCAGTGCTTGTTATGATAAGCAGCATGTCTGTGCCTATCTGCAACCATTTACACGTTAGACGAACCATTAGCGGTAAAATAACGCCTTTTTAAGAGGGGTGCCCCTTTTTTGCCACTTGTTTGTGGGGACCCCTTTTACCCAGCGACATGAAATACTGTCACGAAATACTAGAGGCTCTAGGTTATCATATGGTAAAAACATAAACTTTCTATCTCACTTCGGCTTGTAATAGTACCGTGTGTGACGGACGGACAGAGGGAGAGACAGACGGACAGAATTACTGTAGCTAATACGCGCTATAGCAATGCTAGCTCTCACGCGTAATAAACAACTAATTAATATACATAATTACTTATATTTTCATCAATGTAAAACAAAAAATGTACCGGTACAAATGTATCAAGTTCACTCACCTTTCCAATCGAACAATTCCACTTCAAATACGAGAGTGGCATCAGGAGGAATTTTAGGGGGAGACCCGGTCTTTCCGTAGGCATATTCCGACTTGCAGAGCAGCATAGCAAGCTCACCACGCTTCATCGATGCGACACCAATGTCCCACGCCTTTATGACACTTCCTGGTAATAACAACCATAATAACATGATCAAGCGATCAAAAGTCAGTTAAACAATCGTCAGAGTTGAAAAACCCAAGCTTATTTTAAATAAGCCCAACTCATTAGACTTTATTGTGTTTTATCCAGCATGGAGCTTTTTTAAAAGGCCCAACTTGAACCTCAGCTGAGAAGCCTGTTAGATAATTCACACTGTGTTTTCACTTGTTTCTTAGAGCATAGAATATCCAACAATTTTCAAATTTACAGGTTTATATGCTTCAAAAGCTTAGCGGCAGTAAAATATTTTATCATTTGTGAAAATGAAACTGAGATTGGATCAACTCTGGCCCAGTTCCTGTGCACAGGTTGCACAGTACCGGGTACACAGAGAACACGACTATCTCACGGAGTAAATTTCAAACAAATCAGATATTTGTATACATTAACTACATCAATTACATTACAAAATGCATAGTTAATCTTGAAGATGTGAGTCAGTCTGATAAGACACTAAGTTCCCAATCATACTAAATAACAGCTCGAACCGAATATGACCGTAGACAATGATCACAATGTATGTAGAGCCAAAAGCATATGGATTGTACAGCCATCTAAAATACAGCAAACATACAGCCACCATTTGATTTTAAGTTTTTCAGCACTTAGGCCTGATTCCATCATGTTCTGGACCTAGAAAATTTAAATTTTAAATTCTATGCCTTTCCCGAAGCCATGTGCACCCTGTTTACCAAACTTTCTTAACAACCAGTGTTTTATGCAACAAAAAATTTGCTTACTTAAACTTACTTACTCACTTATATGCATGTGTCTATACACAAGTAGGGTTGCCAAGGGTACTCAAGTACCCATCAGGTACCCGGGTAATGATTTACCCGATAATGGCAGCACTATGACAACAGCCAGGAAAGCCCACACAACAGAGCATTTGGAAAACTCATACCAGTTCCGAGACTGAAGTCGAACTTCTGCCCGCGATCTCGGCTTGAGTCAAACTTGGTGCCATCTGCGAGCGTGCCAACATAATGCACAAATACTTTGTCACCGGTCATTGGATGTTCATCCCCACTGCCTTCACGTTTTATTTCCTGCAACAACAGAATGAAGAACATTAATTTTCCACACATAAATAACACATCCACAGTTGCTGAGAATAAATGTATAAAACATTAGTTGATACACTTGTTAACAACGACATGCAATGACTGACACATTGAAAACAGCAAAAATCAAATGAAATGAATTCTTACAGGTATACTTGGGTCTAGGCCTAATAACCGCTTGACGAACGCCTAGATCTATAGACAGCATCAGACATCATTGCAAACATTCTAGCGAGAAAGCACACTAAAACTCTGTATAATAAAATACAGGTATAAGCGTATAATGATTTTATTTCAAAATTGAACAAAGCATTAAACCTTTTCACAATCGTTTATTCTCATCATCATACATAAACTGTCTAGGCCTAAAAACAATTATTACGTATAAACCTCGATGTCAAATTACCAGTATTCAACAGGGGCGAAATGCCCAAGGTGAGGGGGCGAAAAAAGCCAGAAAGCAAACAAGCCAGGGGGCGAACGAGCCAGGGGGCGAACGAGCCAGGGGGCGAACAAACCAAGAGGCGAATCAGCCAGGCACAGGG
>Ga0209367_1004802_pt1 | contig 18753 bp, 7 predicted proteins | sample WorMetLIZISLAND2_FD_187412 | JGI IMG/M metagenome (GOLD analysis project Ga0209367, IMG submission 187412) | Marine gutless worms symbiont microbial communities from Max Planck institute for Marine Microbiology, Germany - Olavius geniculatus... ... | reverse complement strand
TCCTTCTACTGTACAGCATCATCTTTTATGGAAAATCCATGAACCTTATTAATAAAATTTTATATTTCTTATTTTGGCTGATAGCAAATATCATTGGCTTGCTGTTTGCAGCCAGCGCCGGTGTAATCGTTAATCACATGGTAAGTGTGCATCTGCTTTTGTGTATATACCAACAGGCCCGTCAAGAGGAGGTCGTGGGAAGTAAGTTACCCCGGGCTTCGCGACGTTTGGGGGCCCCGCTGTCGCTCAAGATTATAAAGTACACCAAAATGCGCCATTTGAAAAAATCAAAAAATTTTCTCTCCAGAGGGGCCAGCGAGAATGTTTCACCGGGTCCCGCTGTGGCTCTCAACGGGCCTGCATGCCAATGTTTGAGATTTTCTGAATCCGATCTGACATCGGTGCATTTGTAAGCAAGTAGGTCTACATAAACAATTCGTATTGTGCTGCTATAGTCTGTACAGGCAATAGGCCTATACGCAATGGTAAGTGGTAGTTAGGGATAGCGGAAGTGGCGCGTCTATTGTCTTTTGATTAGACTTAAATTTTTAAAGTGATTGCAATTGTCAAAAGCTTGTAGATCAACGACAACCGGCTTTGGTGTCTAATCTAATAGTCAGTTTTAGCAGCTAAAAGTTTTTTTGAGCGATTTTGAAGTTTTTTTTTCATCTATCCATCCATTTATTTATACATAAGCTTATTTTATTTTTCAAATCAAATCAAATCAAATCATTTATTTAGACAAACAGATACAAAAAAAACGTTGACAAAATGGCAACAACGCTAGTTAAACAATGGAAACAGAACATGAAAGTGATGAACTATTAAAGCTTTTTGCAAAAGGTGTACTCTGTTTCATCATCAATAGTCTAATAACTGGTGCAATCATAGTTTGACTCTAAAGCTTGTGAACGTCACGTGTGTGTCTTTATTCGGCGTAGGCTCATAAACTGCGCGACAATATTCACGACATTGAACTGTCGACAGTGGACGCTAGAACTGTTGGCGAGGTAGGATACTGGTAATGTTTACCTGGTGATTGTTGTAAATAAAACATGCAGGTAACAATAAAGGTAACAGGTAAAGTCCAACACTTGCTACAGCGCTTTTCACAGTAACCCAGAAGCGCTTTAAAATAATTTTAAATTATTTTAAAAGTGGTAGCTGATTGGCAAGAGCTAATGGTACCGCAGCACAGCATCCATTGCTCGTCTAAGCGAACATTATTGGACCCGCGGTTTGCAGCTAACAAACATACCACCGTCCCAATCTGCCACTCTAAGCCTTCACCCCGTAGCCCGTAAGCTACTACTTATTTCCCATTCCACGGAGGGTAGGAGGCTGAATTGACCTGAGCACACAGTACGTTAGCAACTTGCTCAAGGTTGCTTGCAAATGACTGCAGCAGTGAAAATCGAACCGCAACCTGAAATTTACGAGTTGACACCAACCACTAGACCACTTGCATCTACACAGGCACATAGGTGTGAACGACTTGCTCAAAGTTGTTACTTGGTAGTGCACCGGCTGGAAATTGAACCGTGGACCTTTAACTAAGTAAGTAAGTAAGTAAGTAAGTGTAAATTTATGTAGCGCATACTCAAAAAGATCTCTAATGCGGTCTTGTATCCAACGCCATAATCGCTGAACCACCAAGTTGCTGTAAACATAGGCCCACTAATTCAAAATATTTGAATTTTAAACATTTACCTGTTAGTCAGCTAGTCGTGACGTATCGGTGAGGTACAGTGTGTTGTAACAACAAGCTTGCTTGTCCTAGTCGGTGACAGTCTTATATTCCGTATCAACTGCGAACTTTACTTAATTCACAGGTTTACAACTTAATGACGATATTTGTATTATATAAACACGAAAACATGTATTACACGTTCTTCTCTTATGGAGCTTTGGGGCATAGATTATAGCCATTGTTTTGGTAAAATCCATACAGTCATTCTGTGAATCTTTGCAGACATCCATCTCTTAAGTTAGCTGATATCAAGCACTGCAACACTAATTTAAACAACGTTTTGTCACGCAGTAATATGCGTGCTTAGTTGTTCTGTTGCCACACTGTGTGTAACTTTGATGCCGTTTTCTGGAAAATGTGTAGGTGAATGTGTTTTTGAGTCGCATGAACGGAGAGCCGATCGGGTTGAGCGTGTTGGGCATCTTTGTTATCGACAAGAGCACCATACTTACGGTACTTAACTGTCTGTTTATGATAAAATGCGCATTAGCCGAACGTATATTTGATTTTTTTTCGATAACAGACAGATCGCATACTTGCACTGAGGTCTGTTGTTCTCAGGCTTGCCGTGGATATGGATATCCATGAATATATCCATGGATATATCCATGTGTGGATATGAGATTAAGGCCGTCCTGTGGAAATATCCATGGATATTATGCTAACGCACCTGCTAATTAAACTGAATATTTATATGCTTTGTGTTTCTATAATATTTCATTGTCTGTCGTTTTGACTCTGCATTACTCTTTATTTACGTTACTGAGTCAAATGAATAATCAGTGACATCAGCACGCTATTATTTAATCAGCCTAAATTAATTTATCAGTACTACGACAGCAACAGATCTTAATTTTCGGTGCTTTAATTCGTTGAGCAAAAAAAGTTTTTTTTGTTTGGGAGTTTATTTATAATTTTTATCAAACGTTTCTCTGCTTACTAACATATTTAATGCTAGTAGGAAGTACGAACCAAAAGCGCTCCAAAAGCGTCCACTCCACCCTGTATTTGTAGTCGTACATAAATGCAACCTGCGTCTTAGAAAACAAGAATCCCAGCTGTTGCTGGGGTGTGCCGACCGTAGGCTCTCCCTTATATGTCCGAAGGCCAGCGTCCGACTTCAGGTCGCGGAAAGAAAGCAATTTCCTAGAGTGACTACAGTCTTATTCACACCATGGTGACACTGTTTTAGTGAACGCTAGAATCAACATAGGGATACGATACGGTGGGTGACGAATACAGGCAGCAATATGCTGCATTCAAAATTGCAGCCCAACCGCTGCAAATAGAAACGTGGTTACTTTTGACAGCCTATGTAAAGTCGCCGTCGCCCTATCCAATAATACCATCGCTGACTCCCGCCGACGTACCGTTTAGCCACAGTACATATGCTACGGACAGACAGACACACGACATATCGTACCCCAGACACAGGGGTAATAAAATTATGTTAAAAAAACTCGGAAAATATTAAACTAAGCTAATGCTAATGTATGTTTGTTTTTTTTTAATTTTTATTTATTTTTTTAACAATTTAAAGTGAGGAATATCTGTGTCATGTTTTACGGGGGGAAATAAACGCTCTTGCACTGCTGTATTTTGCAAAAATTGGGGGCTGCATGCACGCAGGTTAGGCGTCTGTGAATATGGATATATTTATGGATATTCATGGATATATCCATGGATATCCATAGAAAATCTGTGGATATGGATATGGATATGGATGGGAAATTCCATATCCACGGCAAGCCTGGTTGTTCTGTATTGGATAGCTTTAATACGACCAAATTTTATAAGTTACAGAATGTAGATATAGGCTATAAGCCTATTGAGGTCAATTCGAGCACGGATTTTCGAGCCACTGAAGACAGCGTATAAACATTACTGTGCAAAAACTAGTTTTTATCCAATTGAATGCGTACTCATGTAACGTACGCAACGCAACGAACGCAGGCTACGCTTTACGTTGAATGGAAATCAGGTTAAATACATCAGGCATGTTTGTTTTGCAGATACTGGGACTGCTAATTACATACTTCCTGCTCGTTGTGCAGTTCGCTAATACGCCGACGTGCACCATTAATGCGACCAATAATCAGCCGTACTGATGAATGCAACATCTCATGGACCTTGACATTAATAACATGTGTTGTGTGCAGCATTATACCCTGTTTACACGATCAAACAAACATCGAGCAAGCATCGAGCAAACGTCGAGCAAACATCGAGCTGGCTCGTCCAGCTAACTAGAGCCAGCTCGTCGAGCCAGCTTCATCGTGTAAACGGGGTATTACTAAGAGCAGTAGTGCACAGTTTGCTGTGTTTGAAGACGCTGAATCGGTACTTGGAAAAAATATGGGCTTAAATAACAATGTTTTGTTGTTTCTACGCTGATCGGCGTTGTTGCCACACATGTTACGCAAAAAACAGTAGAACACATTGAACCACTAATCTTGTGCTGTATTTTATTTTGTGTACATAAATAGTAGTTGAAATATGCCAAAACGATTTGACTTCTTATGACTGCCGTTTTATGCTGCTGTTGTTGTTTTTTGTCTGTCGGTCGGTCCGTTCATTTGTCTGTCTGTTTGTCCCATAAGGCACTGTTGACTGTGAGACAAAAAAGGAGAAAACCAAAATTTGTTTAACTGTTTCTGAGAAAAAATGAGCGTTATGTCAATTTTCGGTTAAGGCTAGAAACGAAAATGACACGCATTTTACGTAATCACGGCTTGCTCAGTGATTGAAATTACTGACTCTTAAGACGCTCGACAATTAGGCTTATAGACAGACCGCCGCATAAGATGCTAAAACGAATATGTGAACTGGTCAAAAACGGCAACTTTTATATCTTCGCTCGCCATGCACAGGCCTATCTTCGTTATATTCTTCGATAGCTGTAATGATAAAGCCAATATTATTATGCGGCGTCATGAAGTGCCTTGCATGCGTACTTTAATTCCAATGGCCGAAACATATGTGACCTTGAATGACCTTCAAATGCCATTTTCTGTTAAAATCTGCTTTTGTTTGACTAGCTTTTGAAGATAACTACGTGGAAACGTATGAATATACTGTTATATGCCTACTGTCATATCATTAAAACGTATAAAAATGAGTTCAGTGTTATCCTATAAGCTTACGACATAAATATTCAGCACAAACTCTAGTTTATGTCAGTATAGCGTAATAAATGCGAATTATCGCGGCGGTTCTTAAAAAAACAAGAATCGCCAAACAACAGCTGACAGTGCATTCCCGTCATCTGTTGCTCAGCAAATATCCTATTTTGGCAAGCCAAATGTGACGTATAAAACCCAATTGCAGCAGCCAAATTGTTAAGAGTAACACTATAGCCTAATAAAGCTCTCTGTGCAACTTTGTAATTATGCATTGTAGAATTTCACGCTTCTCACTGGCTGCAGAACTCGCAGGCCAAAAAAACTAGGACCCGCCCGTTGTTTTGCGTCACCTTGTACGAATCTAATATCTAAAATAATTATCACTTTGTCCGTTATACAGAGCCATGGTTGATTAGCCAAACAATACTGTGCGAAAATGTGCCAACGACTATTTTTTTAACGGAGACAATAAACGAATGGTGATCCGTGAGCCTGAAATGCATTAGCAGTATTAGTGTGAACAGTAGCGTGGAAATACAATAGGATATACCTATGAACATTTGGATGTCATTAACAGTGGCGGTTTTAGGCCCGAGCCGGGGGCAGTTTCGTGGCCACCCACGATTTTCTGCAAAAAACACAAATATCTGACTTTTTTGCGATTCCAAGTTGTAGAAAAGTGAGTGAATTTGCGGCTTCCATTGAACATCCCAAAACCAAAAGTGCTTCAGCTTCAGGAGGCTTTGGCCCACTGAACCCCTGACCAGGAGCTCTGCCCCTGGACTCCGCTGGGGACTGCCCAGATACCGCGCTTGCCATGGGGCCGTGCCGTTCTCCCTCCCCCCCAGATGTCGCCGGCTAGAACCGCCACCGGTCATCAGCGACCGCAACGGCGGGAAGCGTGCATTAGTTGTCATGACTATATACGTATGATAATATTTTAATGTCAATTCGACATGCATTGTTGTTTTAATTGAAGAATGGAACTATATGTGACCAATTGTTGTACAATGTACATTAACTATACACGCAGCCGTAAAACCAACAATGTCGACTGTAGGCTTATATAAGTTACGAATGCTGCATAAAACATGTTACGTTGTTCGGTTTAACTTCTTACTGCATGACCTATTTTATGACGATGCACCGTCAAAGTAGGTGTTTTTTGGGATGCTATGCAGTAGTGACATGAGTTAATCCGTCTTTCCGCTTTTCTCACTCGTTCAGTTTTGCAACATGCGAGCTGGCAACTAATACAGATCTCTGTAAGAAAGGCAACCAGACTTACATTATTTTCAGGTAAAAAAAGGTAAATAAATTAAATTACTTTACAGCTCAGCAAAGAAAACGACAATCACATAGTTGCACTTACAAATAGCCCCTACAGGTACTAATTTGCGAACAAAAATTACAAGTCAATACGCTCGACGTTTGCATTATGAAGGTTAAATTGACACTTTTGACAGCAGAGCTCAGAAAATTTTCCACTTTGTAGTCAAGGCAAAATTTTATGTCTGCCATGGTGTGGTATATACACAGAGTTTGTCAAAAGGGTCATTTTTTATTATTTGAGTTTCATATGTTGTTATAGATGCGTTACAGTTGCAGAATTGTTTACTCGCGTATCATTTATTAAAACAATAACGCACTTAATCTGCCGATGTAAATAAGTTTTGTTTTTATACGAATAAATTGAAATTTCATCACGATGGTTAAAATAGACTAACTAACGATGAATGGTGTTTGATTCACAATCTGCGTTTAGATTGGCGATCCAAAAATTGTAAGAATGTCTTAAATAGATAGGCACACTTTAGCTGTAAATATTAATTAATAGCAAATGCTAGAATTTCCAATACAGAACAAAAAAGGCTTATCTGGTGCTTTACAGGTCATGTGGATTATCGAACGCAGTTGAAAAGAGTATACGTTACTTTCTGGCCCACCCGCTAATATCGATGTACTGCAGTATGTAGCCATTTGTTACACAGCTTCGTGTGTCAAACAGCGCGAACATTGTCGTTGATCGAACTTGTTTTCACGCATTAATCTTAGTATTTTCTACGATATAGGCCCATTGGCTAGACGGCAGGTAAAACTTAGTTTATACCTGTTTCTTGACGTTATTATTTTAATGCGTATACGTTATTATTTTCAAACACGCTTAATTGGTGCGCCGTCCAGACGTAACGATCGATCGCCGGCCATGTCCCAAACAGTCTGGCCTTGGTACTGATCTTATAAATATTCTGACGTTACAAACTATAAAACAGAGTCGCCCTGCTTTTCCGGCTTACCCGGTACATCATAAACATGCTCAGTGTCGACCTCCAGGCCGTCCTCGACTGGCGCGACTAGCTCGCACGTCGAATTTCGGACAACGCCAAAGTTGTCGATCGATGAGTTTACAGTCATGAAAGTATTTAGCACATTGCGAAGCACCACGGTCTTTGGCTGAAAACTTATAGCTACAAGCTATAGGTTATTGTGGTACGCTGGATGGCGCCACTTTATCGTCTAAAGTTAATATTAGTAAATAACTACGTAATATTGTGAAATGACATCAATTTGTGCCAAACTTGGTACTAATCTTATCAATATTCTTATCAATATTCTGACGTTACAAACTACAAAACAAAGTCGCCCTGCTTTTTCAGCTTACCCGGTACATCATAAACATGCTAAATTGTGTAACTACGTGTACTGAATGTGACAGAAAGCAACGCGTTACAATAATGACGACCGTTCGTCCACAACCGCGGTTCAGCATCATCCGAAAGTCGACAAGAGCGCGACTGACTCAACGATCCTGCAAGGTGTCCGTTGATGCTGCGACTGACGTCACTACTGATGTCAGTGAGCTGTCGAACAAGGACTGCGAGGAGGACGCCGATTTCTGTGGAGAGCCGTTTGCCGACAACGGCGAACTGCTGTCCAGTCTGACGCCTCTTTTGTTTAGCATGAAACTGTTTGGCCTTTACTTCCGCCGCGAAGTTCGGCGTAAAAGACCTGCCAACGATGCCGAGTGGAATCCAGGCACGACGACTGGGAAAGCTGAAGGAACTTCGTCAACCAACCTGCGTGTCTACGCTACCGTCATTTTGATCCTTGTTTGGATTAACACCGTTCGGTTTGCTACCATGTTTACTAGAGAAGATCAGTTTGGCGCTATTCTGCTCATGAAGATAACAATGTTCACGTTCTGTGTTCTCGCCGCCATATTTCAGACGACTTACTACTATGCCAATCATACTGGAAAACTGCTCAAAATTCTTATAACGCTGCCGGTGACTCGCGATTGTGTTCGCAGCGTGCGTCGCAGTACCGTCGGTCTCATGGCTTTTATATGGGTAACGATGATCGCCAATTTTTGTGGTGGATCGTACCTTTTTTTCACCGGCGACGAAAAATACAACTTCGTGCTCGCGCCGTTTGTGACTTATATTTACGTGCCGAAAGATAAGCTGGAAGTCGTGAAAGTTATCGGCTACTTTGGATATATGTCACTTTTTACGGGCTTTCTTTTTGCTCACTCAATGAATCTTATCCTCGTGTATACCTTTTACTGCCAATACAAGAAGCTGAAGAAAAATTTTAGTCGTGCGCTTGGAAAACGCGGACAGTTCAATGGAAACTTGTCATTGTTTCGTCGACGTCACCAGACGCTAAGTCGTGCAGTCAGTAAGGTGGACGGGTTTATGAGATTGAGTAACGTCGCCGGGTTTGTCTGCCACATCATCAACACCATTCTTTTACTATACAGCATCATCTTTTATGGAAAATCTATGAACCAATTTAATGACATTGTGTCTTTTCTATTCTGGTTAATAGCGAATATTGACGGCTTGCTGATTGCAGCCAGCGCCGGTGTAATCGTTAATCACATGGTATGTATGTGCATCTGCTTTTTCTGTATCTGTCAATGTTTAACATATTCTGAATCTGATTTGATGTCTGCGTTTGTGTGCATACAGGCTTATGTAAGTAAGTACATAAATAATTTGTGTTGTGCCATTATAGCCTATATATATGCAAACTCTATACGCATTGGTAAGCAGGCGGTAAGAATAGTGGAAGTCGCGTGTGTTCTTATTACACTTGAATGTATAAGTTGTAATTTAGTCTCATATAAAATATAGACAGTATAGAGTTTTAAAAACGTAGATGCCAAAAGCCTGAAAATCAATCATAACCAGCTTGAACGTCTAAACTAGTACTTTGTAATAGTAGCTAAAAGTTTTTTGAGCGACTTTCATGCTTCTTTAGTGTTTCGTCCATCCGTCCGTCCGGTACTATGCATATTTTATTTCCAGCAACAAGAATCATAAAACAATAAAAACAGAACATACAAAGCGGCCCAAAAATGGCACACTTGGTTTTAAGGGTCTTAACTTTATCAAATATTAACCGATTTTCAAGTTTTGTTTACTGGCAGAATCAGGAAAAAATTTGTAACATTATTATTAAAAAATCGAAAGCACCACAACGCGGCGTTCTGTCTTTAAAACCAAGACCTCTATTTTAAAGCATTTTGCTTACTTACATTTTCTTTTGCCTGTGTTGATATTGACATTATCACTGACGTTACTGGCATTTGGTCAAAGTTTCTCGAAAGTTTTATTAATTTTGTTTACAAAAAAATCGTGACTGTGAGAGAGTGCATGAGATGCTTAACTTCTAACGATCGTTGTCAGATTCGGAATCTGCGTACTCACTGACATTTTACAAGGTAGTGTAGCCACATGCTTTAGATGTGGTGAGATCTTTAGTGACAGTGTTATTACAAATTTTATTTTGATTTTGACAGTAAAAAATTGTGATAATCGGTCAATATTTGATAAAGTTAAAGTGTGTCAAAATTGACTTTGAATCATCATATGCATGAAAATGATGTATTATTAAAAGTTTTTTGCAACAGGCCTCATCATTGACATTGGTAATAACTGATGCAATCATAGTTTAACTGTAAAGCTTATAATCGTCACATGTGTGTCTTTTTGCGTCGCAGGCACACAAACTGCACGACAATATTCACGACATTGAACTGTCGACATTGGACGCTAGAACTGTTGGCGAGGTAATGTTTACTATCCTGTACGTTGTATGCTGTGTTTTATTAAAACAGGTACTTTTGTTTTTTTCATAACTTAGTCGAATGACAATAAATTTACACAAAATGTTTAAGAGCTATAGCTGTAAGAATTATTAATTCAGATTTTAAATAATTGAATTTTAAACAACTCTTAGTTGTTAGTTAGCTAGTCGTGACGTAACGGTGACGTGCAATGGGTTGTGACAACAAGCTTGCTTTTCTTAAGCGGTGCAGTTTTATATGCTGTTGCGACCGTGAACTTCACTTCACCTTTAACACCTTATAGTCCACTATGGGGCCTAATGACGCTATTTGTGGTTTGTGAGCATAAAAACATTGTAGGCCTATTGCATTGTCTTCTCTCATACATTATAGCTGAGCCATTACAGTCATTCTTTGCAAACATCCATCAGGTTAGCTGACATCAAACAGTGCAGCATTGATTTAAACAAAATTCTGTCACGCTGCAATATTTATGTTTTGTCGTATTGGCGCATGAAACATTGATGCTGTTTTCTGGAATATGTGTAGGTGAATGTGTTTTTAAGTCGTATGAACGGAGAGCCGATCGGATTGAGCGTGCTTGGTATATTTGTTATCGACAAGAACACCATACTGACGGTAGGCCTAATCATTTTCTGAACATAATATTTGATTTTTTTCTGGGCAACTAATATGTTCACGTACATCACAGATTCGTATTAAGGTCTGGTGTTATGTGCTGGATAGCTTTGATATGACGTAATTTTATAAGTTACAGAATTGGAATATAATATATCGAAGTCAATACGAGGACAGATTTTCGAGCCACTGAAGCCACCTCATAACGTCGTAGACACTACTGTGTTAAGCCTACTGTACTTTTCACCCAACTGCATGCGTAAACTCACGAATGTAACTTACGCGACGCAACGAACACAAGTTACGCAACACAAAAATAGACACCGTTTTTAACTTTTTATCCTTGCGTTTAGGACGCGTTGCTATTGCTTGCGTCAGCTGCGTCTGTTGCGTACTTTTTTGCGTTTGTTGCGTTAGATAGGTTAAATACATCAGGCATGTTTGTTTTGCAGATCCTGGGACTGCTAATTACATACTTCCTGCTCGTTGTGCAGTTCGCTAATACGTCGACGTGCTCCGTTAATGCGACCAACTCAGCCGTACTGATGAATGCGACATCTTATGAACCATGACATTAATAACTGTTGTCTGCTAGCAATGATGCAACGTAAAGTATGCATTTAGTTGCGTTTTAAAGAGACACTGGATTGACATTTGGAAAAAATATATAGTTACTATCCGCAGTAGCGACGACAGTATTTTTGTCGGCACCGTCGCCATGTTTTCCGTCAGTTTTTCTTTGTTCGCACGATAAATCATGAACTGACGTTAACACTTACCTTGATAAACTGTTGCACGAACATGTATCTCGACAACTGCAAGAATCGTATTAAAAAGTCAAAGGTCAAAATCACGGGAGCGGATTTTCATATACTTTACCACTGCGAGATAGGTACCATGCTGCTAATAGTTGTTGCTTGGCAAAGTAGGCTAGACCGATCGTTATTGGCCGACCAGGTCATCGCTATGAATATAGCAGCATGCCACTGAGGCTACCGCGGACAGATTTGGCCTTGCGCAAGGCTTGATGGTCTTGTATTAACAACGTTCTGTAGTTTTTAAAGTGACGTTGTTACCACGCATCGAAAAACATTGAAACACACTGAAACACTAATCGTGTGCTGTATTTTACTTTGCGTACGCAAACAGGCCTAGTAGTTAAAATAAACCTGTGCCAGAACAATTTGACTTACTTATGAATGACTGCCGTTTGATGCAGCTGTCTCTTTGTTTGTCCGTCTATATGTTTGTCCGTCTGTCTATCTGGCTGTCTCGTGAGGCGTCAGAGGCGAGTCCTGACTGTAAAAGAAAGAGAGGAAAAACCGAAAAAAGCAAAATCGGTTTAAATGTGTCTCAGGAAAAATAAGCGTTACGTAAAAAAATAGAAAAGGGGACAATCCGATCGATTACTGCTAGTGTACATCTTCTTCCATAACTCTAGGTAATTAAATTTGGCCCACGTTGCCGAAGTGTTCTAGCTGGATATAACTCGATACTCGCACACAGCTATGGGTCGATCAACCTCCAGAGTGACGTCTTCCGTGCGGCCAGTCTCTCGATTTTGTCTGTTACTGTCTATCACAAAGCTTCATAATGAACACAGAATGAGTCAGCTGTTGTCTGTCCACCGCACCATTCGTTGCATCGACTCGTTGACTGTCTGTGTATCTGCGTTATGCGTCTGAGACACGAGTGGGTGGGCGTGGCACGGCATTGCCGACCGTCACTATAGCGCGCAGTGTGTTTATTGATCTGTCCATTATGACCACCCGCCGACTGCGTGCGTCTGCCGCCCTCCGTTCGCGCAAACGCTGAATCATTGCTCGGTGCTGGAGACACACTCGTATTCAGAACATCAAATTCAACAACGAAGTCGCCGTGAAAAGGCCTAATAGATTCAATTTCATCAACGACCGAAAAGTTGTACTTTTTTGCCTAAGTGCTATTATTTTATTACGAAAACTTCAATAAAATAGCGCCATATGCATTGCAATTTGCTGCAGCACAAAGAATACGGAAAGCTGGCGGAGCAGCCCGCGCGGCAAGTGCGTGTGAGTAGGCGCCTAGAAGGCGCCGCCTCAGAGGAGGTGTGTTTTCGCGGCAGGCAAGCAGGCAGTCTGTACTGTCGTACTCGTAGTAAGTGTACTAGTAGACCTGCGTACGCCGGTCGCGTGCTCAACGCGCTTTTATATCGATGAATTGAACACTCGGTGTCGTTGTGAACGGTGAAATCGCCTTAGTGCGTTTTGCTTCGAAATAATTACTTGAAATCGAGGTATGTATAAATCCAGCTATTTCGTGCATTCGTGGTGGGCTGCGGGTAAGAGATCGTTTACGCTTCATGCGTTGAATTTTGTGCATATGTTTCAGTGTTATTTCTCACTGGATATTATTTTTTTGCAGTCAAACACTGGCCGATGTAATCTGTGATCACGATTTACGAGTATGTTGCAATGAGAACTCTGTGTCAACGATGTCAAACGTTATGCCTAAAGATACGCATGTCGGTAATACCTTATTATAAGTTCTAGGCCCCTGTGACAGTTACGCTGTACACACGAAATAAATACTATGCAAATGGCATCGATTGACTGCAGTCTCCGCGAACAGATTTCGAATTTTATTGTTGTTTCATTTGTTGTTTGATTCGCATTCATAAGTTTACTACTCTGCTAATTAATGTACACTGTGTTTCAATAAAAAGTGATCCCTAGAACATCGTCGGCAGAATCCTATCGTATCGTAACGGTATCTCATCGTTGTTCTACGTTGTTTCTGTTGCCATATCGCAAGGCAGCGTAGCCGACGTCGAGGCACGTCGTGTCCAACGCTTGCGAAGAATTGTGGAAGAAGCAAATCATTGACTGGTGTTTAAGCCGGAATTATTGAATCTGTATCATGCATGACATATGCCGTGACTGCCGTCGTATTAAGCGCCAAAATAAGCAAAATAAGTTAAAGACTCTAACTTCTTAGTTAAGCTCTGAGCTCTCGGGAATATAATGCGCCCGTTTTCTGGCACAATATTGTTGGATATGCAGCATGAGCTGCTGCAGGCGATGCAATGCAAGACTGTCGATGCTCCATGCTTCGCTGATTATCTGCCATCTGCGACGCCGTCTGTCTAGAAATAATCTCCTAACCTCTTTAGTAATTCAGAAATGCAAAGTTCGGATGGAAAATTTGGATGGCCGATTACAAGCGAGCTTAAACTAAAAAATGACACAGAGCGCAGCACAACATTTAACTCGTTGGTCGCCAAAAATTTTTTGCAGTTTGCGTTTAATGCTCAAAAATCTTTTAACTGATGCGCGACTCTGTTTACTTTAATCGGCCTAGAAAATCGAGTTTGACGGCAGGTAGAAGAGCACTACAAAAACTGAAAGATAACTAGTAGACGAATCTCTTAATTTATCTCTAGTTTAGGCATACGCCTTGCCAGCAAGTGCTGTCTAGTCTGTTATTTGTATCGCCGTTGGTAATTGAACTTGGCAAGAAACTCATCTGTACGAAGGACAATAATCGATCGCCTCTGACAAACTGTATTGACTCTCGACACTGCAAGCTATAAGCGATCATTATTGTCACACAGCGTGTCTGTATCCGTGTCTGCCTGTACGCAGGCAGCTATCTGCAGCAGCTGACCTCAGTGCCGAGGTCAACTGTCGCCAGTAGCTGTTTTGTGACAAGACAACTGTCTCTAACAGTCGTGAGCCAAGTCGTCTACCGGCTTTTATATCGACAGTGCATGCGACATTTTTGACATACGTAATGATGTTTGGCTATCACTTGTAAGTACCGGCGGGCTAGGCCTATATACCATTCAGTTTATAAATGCAGTTTTACATACGACCATATTAACAGATGACCTACATAAAACCGGTTTTGTCTACTGTGCCTAAGTGGGCCTAATGAATACATATAGACGAGGATAGATAGATGACGTGTGTTGCAGAGATCGTCTATTAACTTGGCCAGTTGCCTGAAATTCACCTAACTAGACACGGTGCAACTGTGTACGGATCAAGGACAAATCTGTGACGAGGCGGCTCAAAGAGTTCTGCCAGTTATCAATAGTGGGGTTGGGTATTGTTGACTGTAGGCCTATAATGAAAGATTAGAATGACGCCAGCAAACGACAGGTGAAAATATCTTTATGTATGTGTGTTGCATTATGGCCTATAGGACTCAACAACTTCGAAGCTTTCGTTAATGCCGTTCGCTGTATTTCTACTGCTCAGCTGCATGCAGACAACAAAAATTGGAACGCAAATGACTTAAGTGTGTGCGAGTGTACATGGTAGCATAAATACCAGCTATTGAGTTAGTGAACACAGAACTTTTGCTGAGCGAGCTACGGCAGTGGACACTAATGTACAGGCCCACATGTATGCTCGTAAATACATGGCAAATGTGACCCATGACAACTGAGCCGAAGAACAGTTAATCCTAAGTATTAGCCCCTAAGAATGTCTTAGCAACGTCAAAGCCACGTGATTTTTTCATCGGCGTGTCGTATATAGTCGTCGGCCCAGAGCGGACATATTATGCGGTCGTCCGCGCTTAACTTTGCACTGCGCAGCTCTAGTTAACCTTACTCCTAATCTTAACCTTTGATTATTTTAACTGAAAACTGGCTTATCGGTTACTCACGTCTTACACGGTGAACGTTCATATCGGTTTTGGTTTTTTACGCCTTCTCGTTTTCGACGCAGTGCTCAGTACGTAACAGACGGACGGGTGGACGGACACGTGGACGGACAAGCAAGACTCGTAATGCGGCTCATTTGGACGCTGTGCAATGAGTGACCGCTCGCTCTGACCATACATTCATGCTGCTGCTCAATGTAAGGCTAGAGGCTGAGACGATCCCCACGCCCGCGCCCGCAGCTAATAATAAGTGGGATTTTTAAAGTCTTCTGAGAACACTGAGAACTTGCGTGAATGATGCATTGTAAATGCATGTAGCTGTCTTTGCATATACTATAGCGATTAACGACTTAACGGCCTGCAATATTTGCCACAACATTAACGGACTAGGCTTCACCTATATGGTGACATCATACTCTAAATGCAACGGCATGCATCACATGATATCAAAGCCTGTGGCCTATAGGCCTCTTCGCCAATCAAATTAGTGAATAGAAATTATCATCCCGTTTGACAATTAATAACTTTCGCCATGCCTATTTGCGGCTATAAATTTCCAATACAACGATGAGCAATTAACGATGTGAACCGTCGGAAAATTTTTGAAATCATCAGAACATTTAATTGGTCTGACTCCGTCATCGTTGTCTTAGAAGTTTATTGCCGCAATTTCAGTTAGGCCGTACGCTACATTATTATTACTAATTTATGCTTTTAAAATGCAGTCTCGTGATACATAAAATTTATTGTAGCGCAATACACAATTAGTATATTGTTGTTCATTATATTTTGCTAGAAGGCCCAAAAAAGTGGTACGCCAGCTCAGTTAATGGTCGTGTTGCTTTTTAAAAGTCCAGCCAGGAATCCTATTTGGACGTTGGACAAAGTTTTCAGGAATCCTCAAGAAGGCGGAAAGAACTATTTTTTTGTGTTTTTGTGTTTTTTGTGTTTTTTTCTCTTGTATAATAATGTCAGCAATAGATTGTGACAATGGGTGGCCAGCATTTGATGGGTGTATGCCCTTCTGGCAACCCTCCTGTATTACCAACTTTTGTTTAATTATTGTGTTTATTTTGTTATGGAAAATAAACTTTCTCTCTCGCCAGTGGATAGCGTATAAGCTTCGTCGCGTATGTATGTAACGTTCATATTAAGGGGAGGGGAACAGCCTCCTTCCTGGAATCTTCGCATGGCTTGTATAATAACGATGCGTGTACAACGTGTGTGTGTCCGTGTGGACGGACGGTGCACGGACTGATTGGATGCGTGCGCGTGCTGTGCAACAGATGCGCCACTTATGAGTCGCTCATTAAACCATGCTGTCCACGGCCTCGCCGGTTCATAACGTGCGAAACTCCAGCTACATTGTTACCGTTTGCTTCGTTCCCCACTTTACGTTGCATGCGTCGTAGTCACGAGTATAATCAGCTGTCGGAAATTCAAGCCGACTTTTCTTGTTAAGTCTCTTTTCACAATTTATTTGAGAGATATTGTGCAGAGCCGTAAAAACTTACAGCAGCTTAAGTGCCACAGTACGTTATCGACTCGTCATCAGTTAACGTCTTCAAGAACCGCCTGGATGAGACATGGAAAGATATGGGCATCTATAGCTGAGAAGCTACTTCGCTCATCAGCAACAAGTACAAGAAATGAGGGAATAATTTTAGGCCCACCGTTCGACACGGAGACCAGTAGGCTATTTCCAGGCAGTTATTTGCACTGCAGCTAAGAACTCAGACTAGCAGTCGAAACTTCGTTTTAATGCGATAGATTTGAAAATGCGGAAGCGGAATAAATTGTGAAGCCAGAATGTTTCGACTGTCGAAAGCAAAAAAACGTCACATATGCTTGTGAAGGGCTTATATTTAAGTATAGGTGAACTATCCTAGCATGAAACATCTTGCTGGTGTTTTGTCTAATCGTGGCATCAAAATGCCTCTGTGGTTTTTTTCATTACTGTTGTTTACTTTTGCGCGTGTGTATGATTTTGTGTGAGTTTATGACAAACGACGATAGGCTACGCCTAACCAGCGGGAGAGACTTGTTGTAATTATACCTACCCTTCAACGGCTTAATTGCCACTTGGCCGGTGTATTGCTATGACTAAACCGGAAATTAAATCCATTTCCTGCCTGCGCCCGTCCGTCCTTTGTGGCGCATCTGTTAGTTTTCCACGATGCACAGCGTTTAGGTGGTCAGCCGAGGTCGTGGTTGGTAGTCTTTTGCGTCTAATGCAGGTGCGAGCGCTCTTATTTGCATCATCATCATCAGCAGCAGCAGCAGCAGCGCTGTAGCATCCGTGCCGCTGAAGCAGATGACGTATGAATCACGTTATCACATAGCTGCATGGTGCGCGTCTTTAACATTAGGATTGATGTTCCACTGTATAGGAAGTTTGAACTGTACTGAGTCCACGCTGAACAGTTTGCTGCTGTAACAACAGTGTAGGAATGCTTTCGTGGTTCTTCGCGAAATTGTCTTACTGAGTCACATACGCTGACCTTAAATTCGCGAAACAGCAAAGTTTTCAGTTCGGCATATGATAACAGCGTTGACTTTCGGCTGCAGCTGTTGCGAACAAAAAGTTCGTCAGTAACTGATGCATCAAATCCAAAAACAAGAAAGCCCAGCTGTCGCTATAAGACGATATAAGACGCGCTGCAACATACAGTTCTTGTTGCAGTAAGCTACTGATGAACGCGTTCAATATGATCATGGAGCAGCATGTGTGGATATCTGCTGTAATTTATCTGCGTTCTCAGAATCTCAACAATATTCTGTTTGAGTGACAATTTCTTTAGAATGCTCTTCTTACATCTTTGATTTCTTCCTGTACGGCGGAGAATTTGCTTTGCCACTGATATCTCAAAAACATGTAGATCTAGTTACCTTATATTCTCTTTCTTCAGAGTTCAAGGTTCGGCATTGTACAACAGTAAGGACGTGACTAAAGTATTATACCAGGACTTTTGTTTTTTATCGATACTCATGTGTTTGCCTTTTTAGATTTTTTCCACATTTCAAGTTGGGTTTACTCCCGAGGCAATAACAATTCTCCGTAAATGTTTTTGTCACAAGTAGCATAACAGCAAACGGTTCTTCATCATATATCATCATATATTCGTTTAATGTAAAGTTGACAAACGCAACTTTTAACAACGCAACCACAAGATATACATAATAAATCTAAGTCTAAAAAAATCTACATCTAAGAAAATATGCAAACGGAAACATCTCACAGTTTGTGCAATATTCACATTAACATTCACATCAGTTCAGTTGACTTATACTACTGGTAGTGTTAGTTGGTGCGTTGCTTTAATATGAATATTTGTACAGCATACGGACAAGAAAGTCATTATCGTTTAGAAATTTAGTTTTATTGATCAGAGTCATTGAGTGAGAGCGGGCTCGAAGCTGATATGGTATGTCAGTCTTGTGAGGCAAGTATGGCTGGAGGACGTGGTTAGAGTTAGTTTTCACACGGTGGAAAAAGTCATCGTCGGCGGAGTTGAACA
>Ga0209367_1004799_pt1 | contig 18754 bp, 7 predicted proteins | sample WorMetLIZISLAND2_FD_187412 | JGI IMG/M metagenome (GOLD analysis project Ga0209367, IMG submission 187412) | Marine gutless worms symbiont microbial communities from Max Planck institute for Marine Microbiology, Germany - Olavius geniculatus... ... | reverse complement strand
GCCTAACGCAGGAGGAATCGCCATACACGGAATGACTATCCGATTTTGAATATCTTCATCCGTTTCGGAGATATTCGCCGCCGAACTTCGAAGTCGTCCGAAATCGGGCCAAATTTTGCATGTTTTTGGCCCCTGAATTTTTTTTGGGGTGCGCCCGCCCGCCAAAATTTTGGACCGGCATTATAAAATAGTGCCTAGTGCTGACCATCGTGCAAAATTTCACGCCGGTCGGCCCACGCATCTCGGAGATTTTGCGAGGACAAAAAAAACATCACGCGTAAAACATAAGTCCTTCCGAAAACTATCGTTTTCGGGCGGACTAATGACCAGTGTAACTGCGTGACATTATTTTAAGAAGCAAGTGAACTGCTCGAAACCAGTCCAACCTCGAACGTATACTGGAATCGTGGACAGTCGAATGGAACGACGTGGAAGCTAAGCGGTTCTTTCGGAACGCTTTCAATCAACATCAGGTTCGAACACTACAACGCACCACACAGTATATAAATTAACTCCATATCACACCCATCTAGAAGTCCATAGACGTCTATATAATTTGCTTTGCAGCCGCGGGCCAATCAACCACGCCCACAAAAGTCGGCCGACTTTGTCGTTCGTCTGACATCCCCTTAACGCTTTCTTTAAATCAACCAGAAGTAGGTTTATGTTGTCTGTAATCGTATTGACCAAACGGAATCCGGTGAATTATTTTCTTTCAAATGTGAAAATGTCGCTGAAAGTCTACCTCAATAAAAACCTTGACGCTCATCGTGACGTCATCGCGTTTTTTAGCAACGAGCAGAGCGCGCTTGAATAGAATCACGTGACGCTCCGCTTTGGCACCGAACATTCTCAGGTCATCCTGAACATCAGACATACGTTAAAGTAGCAGAAATTTCAAAATATGAACAAGAATGGAAGAGCTCTGTTTAGGCCTACACTGAATGCGGGTTACGATGATCTCAAACAACGGGGCCTAACTGGGGCATTTTTCGCCTAGATCCTTTGAAAGCGTAGTGCATAATTACGTTTGTCAGGAAATACTTATACCCGTTCACAAGATGAAGCTGGCTCGACGAGCTGGCTCGTTTAGCTAACATATGTTAGCTGGACGAGCCAGTTGGATGTCTGCTTGATGTTTGCTTGATCGTGTAACCGGGTATTAGCCTTCGTGTAGATTTGCACTGTTAGCTGTTTCTCACACCACGGGGGAACAGAAGGTTGAGTTGATCTGGGATCGGGTCATAGAGTAGGCCTATACCGAGATAGTTTACACATCCGCAAACAGTCACCAGCCATATAGTAACCGGTTCCCTTCGTAATACCCCGTTTACACGATGAAGCTGGCTCGACGAGCTGGCTCGATGTTTGCTCGATGGTGTAAACGGGGTATAAACGAGACCAACGCGTTAATCAGTACAACACTACTGTAGTTACTCTTGTTAAATTTTAAACGGATGGATGCCGCAGATGACGATGACAACGCCGACGGTGATGTGGGCGGGGCGACGTTTCTAACCTCGAGCACGACTTGTCCGACGGTGGACAGGTCGGGTCCGTGCCAGTTGTGCAGCACGCTGGATATTTCCTGCGTCCGGACGACCAGCTCGTGGCGAGCCTTCATCTCGTTGATACGAGCTGCGACCGACTTCATCGACTCCACCGCCGACACGATCACTTCACATTCTCGCGAACGTTCATCGCGCTCCAGTATGCGCTGCAGACAGGCAGAGACATACCAGATACGGACAACGTCGTTACTGTGCGCACAACTGAAATGACACGGTTCAGTTTTTGACAAACTGACCAATCGGCATGCAGGGCGGCGAGCCTATTGATCATTGGTTATCGCGTACGTGAGCGTAGTCACCGACGCCGTTAGATGGTGCCTACTGTAAACTGCTTTCGTGAATAACTAAACCATGTCAGTTCAGTTTAGTTACGTCGCTCTGCACGCGCCTTTAATGTGCGTAGACCGAACGAAATGAATTAACTGCCAGTTTGTTCGCTATATATAAAATGTTCTGCAAATGTTTCGTGTTTTATTTCAGAAGCAAAAGCATCAGAAAACACTTGTAAGCGCATTCGTTTTTTGATCTACAGTAACCATTACCAGGAATAAAAGAATATGATACATGTTTTCTTCAACAACTGTCTTTAACGCTCCGGTATTACACTTCGGGAGCTCACTCGTGCAGAATGCGAATGTAACTAAATAATAATGTCAGCCCATTGACGCTATATGCGACTGTTCGCCTATAGCTATACTCTGCATGGCCGTGATGGAGCAACCCTAACGCAAACTATTAATGTCATGAAACTATGGAATTTGACCTTCTGAACTGAAAAAATTAACATGCCAGTTATTTTCACCCATAGATTCTCGCCAGTTGTGTCTTCTTTCTACGGTTTTTTGTTTGCGACTTAGGAATCCCTACAGGACAGACAGATCCGTATTGTAAGTAAGTAAATAGTAGTAAGTACAAATTTATATATCGCCAAAATCTCACAAGAGAATCAGGGCGCAACTATATGAGGACGGCCAATGGCGGTTCTAGCCTGGAGCTGGAATGCCAGATTTTTGGGGCTACAACCGCCACTGGACGGCGGCGCAAAAACCTTGACTTGACTTGCACAAAACACTAAGTAGCAATAATCAAAGTAGGTGAAACGACCCAGTGACGCCTATATACCTGCAGAAGCAGATGATATTTCAGTATTCTCTGCACGGGCTTGAGCAAGTAGGAACCGAGTGGCAGAGAATGTTGCAGCGCCATCTGTTGACGTTTTAGCGCAGCTCCAACAGTCGGGTCTCGCATACAACGCGTCAGAATGTCCACCGACCTCAACGAAACAACATCCAGACATTTTTTTCAGATAATTTAGTTTATTAGAGGTTACTTTGACGATATGCGCTATATAAATTCACATTTTGTTACTTACTTACTTACTTAGTGAGTTATATTTAGTGTTCATAAGATGTTGATAGACTTTCGCCTCAATGCTCATATCATCTGCGTCCCATGAACCGGTCGAGGCGGACCTTGAACGTACCCACGGTAGAGGCATTCACAACTGATGCAGACAGACAGTTCTATAAAATAATTCACCACTGTTGATAAGCTGAAAGTTTCGGCTGACGTGGTTAGGGTTAGGTAACACAAATGTCCATGCCGGATTGTTTAGCACTTCTATTCGAATTAGCTATAAGCCCTACATTCTTCTACAGTCATCCACCAATGGAAAAAAATACTAATAAGCTCCGTATACAAAAATTGCCTTATCAAAATTAAGCTATAATTAGAATAAAATTATAGACGCATTTAGACTACGTGGCAAACAAGGTTTATAGACCTTTTTTATCATGTGATGACTTTCAATGCGCAAGCGACGCTGGTTTATTATAGCATGTGATAAAATCATCGAGCCGTAACAAACAACATTCAACTTGTTTTATAGCTTTCATACAGCACAACCAGGGTGATTCAGGTAACAAATTTACTTAAAAAGTCATTTACCTTAACCATTATCCGAGTCCGGTTAGACTTTTTATTTATCCGTACTTATCCGTTACATGTATTTAACTTACTAGGCGACCGTTCCAACTAACAGCATTAAACTTCTGCCTCTCATTTCTCAGAGGTAAGGTCTACACAAAAAACGTCATTATTTTTTCGTGCATTATAATGTCTGCTGAAGTATTTGACACGAGCTCAACTAATCGTTAGTCGCCTGCGCTTCGAAGTTCGAACGGAAGTCTCGTTTGCTTAATTCAATTCATCACAAGCACGAGACATGGAGGAAGCGATCTCAGCATGAGCGCTGAACGTGAACTGTGCAGCTAAATACTGACTGTATATTGTTAAGCAAACTTTCGACGCTCAGCGCCCACACGCGCCGTAAAAATTCTTCTCGTTACAGCGCTACGCCTCCATAACGAACTACTAATTAGTGCTGCGGGCACTGTTAGTTTTTTCATTCCAAATCCGGGACGGAAATGCCCCATAGCTACAGGCTAAATAATCCCCATCCTCACTGCAGGGCGCCGAGGAAATAATTAGTGGCAAAAATGGCGCTCACTGTCGCAACTTTTTAACGAACGACTTATGCACACAAAAACTCAGTGAATGAAAAAACATGTATAGCAATACCAACAAACTGTCTAAGCTAAGCGCCGACGTACTATGCGGCCAGCCGTCACATAGACTAAGCTACATCGGGCGCTGACAGTTGGCGTTATCAGCAGAATTCTTCATCATAAGCGTCAATCATACAATAATTATACAGGCTGCTAGAAAAAAAAACTATTTCTATGGTTTTTTGCCTCCCACATAACGCGCAACTATCGCGAAAGCAGCACCCGCAAAAGAGATTAAACTCATTTGCTAATTTTCTTGGGAATTTTACATCTGGCAGTTTTAACCTTCGACGTTTTGACCTGAAAATTAGCAAACCGGTTACTCTTGTCTTGGGAAACGTTCGAACCGATTTTGGTTTTCTAATTCTATGCCTTTTGTTTTCGAGTTAAAAGCCCTTAGCATACAAACAAGGTGACAGACAGACAGACAGACAAACGAGCAAGAAGCTAATGCGGCTTACAAGACAGCAGCATGCTATCGGCTGGGCATTTTTAGCAAGAATGAAAGCTATTTATGACCGCGCTGAGTGATTACTGCATTACTGAGAGACGTACTTGGGATAGTTTGTGCAGTAATCGGAATAGATGGCGAAGCCTTCCTTTTGACTCACGAAACAACTCGCTATCGCCACCGCGTCTTTTCCACAGCTCTCCAACAGCGACAAAAAATTCCTTTTAAAAACAACAACAAAATAATCATAATTATTTATTTATTTTCTTCAATTGTTTATTATCTAATCTGTTGTTTATTTTCTACGAGTGATAACGAATAAAGATTTTCATTATAAACAGGTTTGTTCGTCCAAAGAAAGCACGTGGCTGTAGTGTTGCTTGGTGCCGCATTTGCATGCAATCAAAGGTTCTGTCGGTCAGTTAACGAGTCTGGACGTCATCGAAAGTGCCTTTGTCGCCAAGTAATACGCTTATAAATTAGTAATGACCAAAAGGCGGCGACGCTCTGCGGCTGGGAAAGTAATCGTACATCGCCGGCCTTGAAGAAAGTATAACGGCAACTTTTACCGCCTCGTTTATGACTGTTACCTGTCACGAGACGGGGATCAGCTCCTTCGACCTAACGCTCGTAAACCATGTGGTATACCCCACATACACTTTTACCGTGTCATAAAACGACAGCAGACACGATAAATTTACACTAGTTACAGCTGTCATTTTCATCGTTAACCGACATTAATACAAACGATGAAGCTTAGTAATAAAATATAGACACATTAATCACTCTTTGCCGTAGTGCCCTGGCGATGAATATGAGGTTAACGCGTGCTGCTCATTTGACGTACGATGCTCCTCAAATAATTTCAGCTATCAACTATAAAACCGACCTGCATATTTTTCACCATGCAGGTAATTTTTTTTCAGGCACGACGGAGTACCAGTTGACTCTGGCGATCACTATTAATAAAACAACACTTTGACATTGACGTGCGACCGACCCACTGCTTCTTTGGTCTACCACATACGCCCATACGAGGAACGTGTCCAAAATATTTCAATATACACTTGTACGATGTCTCTGTTTCTGTCATACCCCGTTTATACCCCGTTTACACGATCAAGCAATCATCAAGCAAACATCAAGCAAACATCGAGCACACATCGAGCAAACGTCAAGCAAACAAAGCAAATATGAAGCATGCATAAAGCATAGCCAACACGAAACAATATCAAACAAACATCGAGCAATCATCGAGCAATTAGAGCACACGTCGTAAACGTGTATTTTGAATGCATTTGCTGGGTGTTTGCTCGATGACTGCTCGATGTCTGCTTAATCGTGTAAACAGGGTATTACTCATTGCTTGCTACTCGCGTCTCTCATAATCTTCCTCAGAATAGCTATGAAGTCCGGACTCACTCGCTTCGGCTCCACTCACTTTGAATAGCCTACACGGTGGGCCAGCTGAAGTGGAACCACTTTTATCTTTTTGAATAGCTTTGTGAAACGTATGCCACTTTTAATAATTTTTGGCATGTAACATAGCAAAAAAACTTACACATAAGTGATTATGGTTTTGCCCACCTCATATTAATACAGTTGCTACAGAACTTTGTGAAATGCAAAAGTCGTAGTTAGAAAGTTTACAACAATTAATTCATACTAGGTAATGCATGAGTCGGTTTAGAAAATCATTGAGACCACAAATCATTAAAAATTTGTTAATCATTTTACATTAATCGTATACATTTTCAGATCGTACGTCGACGAACTGAAAATAATGCATCAACTGTGATGCCCCGTTTACACGATCGAGCAAATATCGAGCTGGTTCGTCCAGCTAACATATAGCTAGGTCGTCGAGCCAGCTTGATCGTGTAAACGGGGTATGAGTGGGCTGCTTTGAGTCACGCGATTATTTACGTGCCGTTGGCGTGTTGCGTCAACGTCATCGCGCTTGCGTTCGTGCTGGAGGAAGACATTTTGAGCATCTGCTGTAATAAAAATGATGTGATGATTGTGACGGGTTTGACTTTCTGAAAAATAATAACTGTTAGTGGTGTTTATCGCTATTCAGTTAATTCTTTTTAAGCCGATGCATGCGCTACCTAGTATGAAGTTATTGTTGTAAATGGTCAAACTACGACTTCTGCATTTCACACGGCAAACTACAGTTATTTACGTCAAGTTTTGTTCACGATGTTGCATGCCAAAATTATTAAAATCAGCCAACGTTTCACAAAGTTATTCAAAAAATACAATGGCTTCACTTTAGCTGGTCCACCTTGTACTTGTGTATTTGTTGTACGATATGCTGTAGGCCGACAACAAATGCTTAGCCCATAACAAATTCACAAAATTTCCACAGGTGTAGGCTATAGCTTGTTGTAAGACCTGATATCCACGATACATCGTCTGCAAAATTTGTGACCGTTCATCTCTGTGATTTCCTTTTCTTTGTGCACTGTCTCATGCTTGTGTGATATACTGTACATCATTTTCAGTTTGGTTTCCACTACTTAGAACAACTGTGATAAGTGTAGCCTCTGTTCCTGCCGTTACCTTCGTTGTATTACTGTTTCGTACTTGTTCTGACAGCTTATAACAATATTAATGCACACATTTGTCAAACGCCATATTGCCGCAAATGACGACGATGCTGATAATTTGCATGAGTATAAAACCAACGTCTTATCAGTGTAAAGTCCCTTATAGGCATTTTACTTTTGTACTCAGTTCTCTAAACTTACATTACTATTTTTGTGAAATTTAAATGAAAGACAAAATAGCATCGATTCCAAAATAAAAAAAGGCTTGGCGCTGAAACTGTCACGCTGCGTTGCCTGGAAAGTGCGAACTTATCGATAGTCGATTGCGGCCATTCACGAGCAAAAGTAGATCGAGAAAAGCATTAAACCAAGTAATCGTTATCTTTATTGCTGCGTATGTCAAATCTCGGTCCACGTCGTTCGCCCGAAAGAAGTGTTTGCAAAATAAGAATGCTGCCGACACTGGCCTTGATCGAGTTTTCACTAGTTTTTATCGGCGAATAAAAAAAAATATAAGAAAGTGGTGAAGGCCCAAAATCCACTTCTATACATTGACCTTCAAACGGTTCACTATACACACTGCTAGCTGACAAGAGTTTGAGTTTGCATTGCTTTGACCATGTCTCTTGCGTATAAAACCAAGAAAAATTGTCGTTAACGTTAAGGCGCGTACAGAGCAACGTATGAACTAAACTGATATGGTTTAGTTTTTGACGAACTGACCAAATGGCAAGCAGTAATGCATTACAGTAGGCACCGTTTAACGAAGTCGGTGGCCTACGTGACTACGCTCACGTATGCATCAGCCAATGACTAAATGGGACCAATGGAACTGTACCGTGTCAGTTCAGTTAAGTTTAGTTCAGTTCAGTTACGTCGCTCTGTACGCGCCTTTACAGTTACTGCCTGTCCACACTGTCTACATGCAGACATCCTACATGTAGAATTCCACATGTGGCCGTAGTGTGGACAGAACGTTCTAGATGTCCCCTGTATCCCAAAGTGGAACATGACATTGTATCGGCGACACTTCACCTGTATCCGAAGTCGAAAATCGGCTTTTTCCCGCACATTTTCAACTTCTGGATATTTGTAGAACTTTCTACATGTAGCCTTCTAGAACGTACATTTAAAACGTTCGGCAAACGATCCACTACAAACCTGTTGAACTGGTAGATTTCTTCGATGTTACCAAACAGCAGCCGAGCGTCATTAGCAGACAGTCCGACTTCCGGAGTCCGACTGATGTAGTCCACATAACCCTGGTCAACACATTGCAACAAACTCGTTGTATCGAAAACGTGGAACAACATGTATACTTTACGTCGATAGATCAATCGCAACGATTAGCCTGGATCGTTCCAGTAAAAAAGCGGTCACTGAATGCTGTGTTAAGTGGTCTAAATGACCACAACTTTTTAGCGCCGCTTTGTATAAGTAAAGTGGTCTTCGGTTTTAGCGCCCGGTTATTTACTGGTTAGCCTATATGCGGTGGAGACAAAAATTAACGTGAAAATCAGCAGAAAAATATGACTATTGTCATAAAATTTTAAAAAACGACATTATTCAGACATAATATATTCCGCGGTCATAAAAAGATGCAATTTTCATATACATCATAACTTGGCCAAATACTGATTGCAAATGATGTCACAATGAAGCATACTACCTCACGTCAAAAATGTTGTCGCGTTAACTTAATAAATTTTTTGTTTACAGACGAGTGACAATTGGCCAAGGACGCCTCAGCGCTTTCTTGCAGCGCTTACGGCAGCAAGAAAGCGCTGACCAACTTGATCCGCTCCAGAATAATTTTCATTTTTCACTGCACCAGACCTACAAGTACCGTGTATTTTTCGATTTAGAATGATAAAACCGCGTTATTTTTCTGAATCTTAGTTTTTGCCTATTTGTTTTTTCGCCTTTTTTGACGCCATTTCATGAGATATTTATACGAGTCAAAAAGTATGCGTGCATGACGACGGAAAGAGGGCGGATATTTTGAACACAGTCACGTTGCAAATTAATCTACATACACATGAACGAGAACGTGGCATGTCTAGCAGATATTTTCCGTTAATAAACGATCTGACAGCACTTGTGAATTGAATACCGTAGCTATCTGGCATTCACTCTTACCGTCTTACGTAACCAGGCACTTGAGTTGCTGACATACAATTAATGGCTTCTGTTATAAACTGCACTGACACGATTCAGCAGACCATTCTTATCGTACATGCACCACAAACACTTTTCTGCACTCTTACTCCAGCCCCATTCAGTTCTACGTATTTTGACACATCCAGTTCTTTGAATTTACAATTTTCAAGCTCTGGACGTCCTGGGCTAAATACCTATATATGCATAATACGCCACATCATATGCGTATGTTGACGTATTTAATGAAATCCGAACGTACTTTACGTCTATGAGTACAACTACGGAGCACACACGACAAGCAAGCAGCTGAACTCACGTCGACGATGTGCCGAAGATCTCGCACGTACTTCCGCTCGCTGTCGATGATCTCGGCGACCACGCGACCCTTGTGCGACGACGACAAACTAACAACACTGGGCTGCCGCAGACACTTGGCGGCGCGGGGCGGCGGGACCGTCTGGAACGTGACGACACCAGGCGACGGCCGGCAGTCCTTGTCGAAGGAACAGTCCCGATGCAGTAGACAGCAGTCCGTGTCGACTGGCGGCGAGCTGACAGAGCTTGTCGGCGAGTGGAGCGCGTCGAGGTGAAGTGGAAATTGAGAAGACGACAACGACGACGACGAAGATGAGGACACCGTGGGCGAAGGCGGTGCCGCATCTGACGTCACTAGGTGTCTCTGTTGACAGTCTTCAGCCCCCGGCGTCGAGCACTGACTGGACATGGCCAGCGACAACATTAGCGAAGATCGACGACCGACATCGTCACTGCTGGAACACGGTTGAGAAATCGCTCGTCTGTACGTCAAAGGGCAACAACGAGCGGCAACGTGCAGGTCGTCTGGCGGAAGATGATGTTGACTGGCTCGTAGTTGATCGAAAGCCGTCAGTACGGTCGAGCCGAGGCTGAGCGATGACCCTGCAATAGATCGCACATCAAATCATACCGGTCAGGTGTCTACTCTATATAGCTTCTGCGATGACCTAGCCCTATACATTGCGTGACGTGGAGACGCACAGCGTCGACGACGATCAGCAGTGAATTATGTAAACACGCAACGGGTGTACGTCATTATATAGACTAGAGGCCTACAGAGCGTGCGACGCAATGGTGCTCAGTGCAATTAGGCGATATGGAACTTGGCTGTATACAAAACTAGCGGCAAGAAACCACATAGGCCTACAATACATGCATCAATTTATACAGCGCAGCACGGTCAAGCGCAGCTCCAATCAGAGACATTGACCGTCGCTGAATAGTAGAATGATACACAGAAAACGGAGAAAGCTAAATTATTTATACGCCTTTTAAATGCACTGATACCAGGAGCGTCTCTAACGACGAGATGGTTGGTATCTTTAGTTTCAACTATATCATCAACTATAGTTTAGTGAAATTACCTTATACTTCGTTTACACCATCGAGCAAACATCAAACACTGCAGACCCGACGGAACCCCCCCTAACTCAAATGTAGGCCTAAGCTTAGCAAACAGTGTTATATAGGCCTTCCAATTACAACCCGCCCGCGCCCGCCTTCCTAATTAGCATGCTAATTACCATAGCTCGTCGAGCAGACGCCAAGCAATTAATACGTGCATTTTGAATACATTTGCTCGACGTTTGCTCGATGTTTGCTTGATCGTGTAAACAGAGTATTACTGAGTTCTAAGATAATCCGCTAACGAACTCTGCGTGACGCTCGGACGGACGAACGCACTCACGGACTTGCGGATAGCCGGAGGACATAATAATGACTCGGTCCGCAGACCAATTATGGATTCACGGTGGCTTGATTTCGAGGTCAGAGTACCTGCGAACGGTAATTTTTTGGTACGGACTTTTACCAGATCCAGTGCAAGTAACTTTGAACAAGTTTAGGCTTATAAACATTAGCCCTCTATACACTTAGCAAAACGGGAAATGAGTAGCAGCTTGTGAACTACCGGACTAACATTCAGCAAGGTTTACTGGCGTGGTGGTACGTTTACTTAGGCATCTAATTTTTGTCGAAATCTGTCAAACGCTAAATCTAAGTCCGAAAATGCCAAGTCGTCCCAACGAATCGATCAAAGGAAGAAGCCAGCGTATCTCTCGTCGTGTAGCCCGAGGTCGAACAGTGTATGTGTGGGTGCATTGAACGCTTCTCCAGCGTCGACCGATTAACACCATAGACCACCACGATGATGTCGCGATAGGCCAACAATTATTGTTAGAGCTAGCCTACCGAAGGCCAAAGAGTCGGCGACATCAATTACTGCTTAACGTCCTCGGCTCTACTGTCGTTCTAATATACAGTAGCGACCTGCCCATCATCAATTCAGAATAATGACATGTGCTTTTTCACAGCGCATTAACATAGAACTTTTATAGCAAGCAGTGGGGCGCTATTATGGTTGTCGCGGGGATGCCTGTCCGTCTGTCACATGCTGGTATATTACGCCAAAAGACGCAAGCTATGGTCACAAAATTTTCACCACCAGTTAGACCAAGCACTTAGCTTTTTCACGTTTATCCAAAAGAAAAAGTAGCGCCCGATTTTCAGCATTTATGTCGCTGTATCTCCGAGGCGGTGGATAATATAATAAGATGCTATTTTTAATTGTAGGACGCACGGACGCATGGACACGAAAGTGATTCTATACTCTGTCCAATGCTATGCATTGCATTGGACAGACAATCAGTGAAATACTACACGTATTTCACTTAACGTCGTATAATTCGACTGATGTGAAAAAGGGTTAAACTCTGAGGAATCCTTCGTTAAACGGTCGGCATCATTCCGAAAACGTTCCTCAAATATTGCTTGATACAGTCGCTCAAGGTGTCGTACAGTTTAGACATAGGCCACATTCGCGTCTGTTGATGCGTGAAACATGTTGATGTTTAAAGTTTGCCTTGGTTGTTTGTAATTTTGAATACTCGTAGGAATGTTGTACGCTAAAGTGTATTAGAGCCTCCGCCTTTTAGGAACAGTAAATTAGGGGTTATACTGCAACCAATAGGAACAAAGTCGGCGTAATGGTATTTGGACTTAACCATGTGCGTTGTATTTGCCGGTAGTTGCATAACGAGTCGTCTGACGATGTAGACCCACGACAATCATTGTAATCATCATTATCATACTTTTTTCGTGCTTGTTGCACCATACAGTATATTATGTAATGACGGAAAAAGCACATGTGCAGCACAGTAACTGTGCAAACAAATTGCTCTAATGACTATACGTAGGCGTACCCGCAAACTATAATAACACAATATAAAAGTTGTAGGCCTACAGGATAGAGATATTTTAAAACTGCGACAACGATAAGCTCCCAGCCCGGAAATTTTAAACGATAGGCCCTATAAGCAGCTCGATATTAATTGCTTCGATTTATCTTCTGTGGTTAGCAAAACAACTCAGGATAGTAAGCTATCGCTTACGTTTTCGCAATTCTGTCTGTCCGTATGTCCGTCCGCCCCTCCGCCCGTCTGTCACACGGATGGATCAGTCAAAAACGATGCAAGCTAGAATTACCAAATTTTTACCTTCGATTGTTCGGAAGATCTAGTTTCAGGAACCGTAAAGCTTTTCCATAAATTCAAAGGGGGTCACCCCGAACGAGGGCGCTAAATGAAAGGGGTGGGCAAAATTTGCGATTTTTGGCCAATAAGTCGCTGTATCTTAGTAACGGTACGAGATAGGGCCTAGGTTACTATTAATTACTAATACGTAGTCGTACACTGGTTCTCGATTGCCACCGATTTCAATGACCTTGGATGACCTTGAACGCTTAAATAGCGGTTTTTGTGGTTTTTTGGCGATTTCTGGCTGCGAGACACTTTTCAAGAGCGAATTGCGCTGAACCCAATTGAGATAGACATGGACATGCTGCGTATGAAATTTTTAGCATTAAATGTAGATTTCGACGGTCTAAGTCTATATTTTTTAGGTTCAAGGAAACCTGCGCACGAAGGCATCAAAGAGCGGTACCTCCGTAAAAGTCGTTATTTTACCGTTGTTGGCCAGTCTTTCGTGTAAACAGCTGGAGATAGACTAACAGTTTACGAACAGAAACTGCTATAGGCTTTCTCCCGTCTCCTGAGCCTTAGCTCAAATTTCTTGTATTATATAATAACGCGGTCTGGACGAAAACTGAGCAAGTATCGCAGGACGCGCATCAGCTAGGTCTATTGTTGCAGAGTCTGCGACTTATCAGTTATCAGCTGCTTGGCCTCACGATAAGGAAAGCGCAATACATTCTGCACTTTTTTAAATTTCCAGGCGGCCTACGTGCTGTTCGTTGCTTTTGACTGTGATCAACGTCGAAGGCTTTGTAATTTACAGTACGCGCTGCCAAGTTGTTGATCCGTACATGCACACCGCGAAAAACACAGCACTGTTTTTCATTTTCACGTTCCGGAAATAGAACACTGAATAATAGTGGTCCAGTCGGCAGTTGTAACAGTTAAAACTATGATAAAAAATAATATATATTCGGTTGCGGTAAACATTCTATGCGGTATTTAGGCTCGTGGCATTATATCGCTCGTTCAGTCAAAGACAATATCGAATGCTAACTTAGATCTGCTGTTGAAGCGCGTACAGAGCGACGTAACTGAACTGATACGGTTTAGTTTTTAACGAACTGACCAATGGGCAAGCAGTAATGCATTACAGCTGGCACCGTCTAAGGGCGTTGGTGGCCTACATGACTACGCTCACGTACGCATCAACCAATGATGAACAGGCTCGACCTGCTTGCCCATTGGCCAGTTTGTCAAAAACTAAACCGTGTCAGTTCAATTCAGTTACGTACCATTAATGTTCAACCAACGCCTCTGAGGCATTTCATGATTGTGTTTCTGTGCAAATTTATAGTGTTGTCTTTTCAACTAGGCTAAATTGCAATTCGATGCAAACTTTTAAACAAGTATTCAATTACAAGATAATGTTCATACGAACATGGAGTCTGTCCAATGCATTTCGATAGTTTACAGTATATGTCTGTATAAATATAATCAGTGAGCTGTTTAGACTGGTAGAAAAAAAATCAAACAGTTTAATTTCAAATTGTACAACGGCAATAATCCTCCTATTCTTCTCTATTATTTTAACTAAACAATAGACATTGTCAGTCACGAGACCATTCGATTCACTATAAATGGTCCATCGTCACCATGCGTTTATCATGCACCGTTATGGAGATATGACGCCTCAAAGATAACGGTGTCACGCTTTTGACCTTTCGGGGTCACGTGACGTCATCGGTCTCAAATATTGGACGCACGGACCTGGACACAAAAAGAAAGACGGAAGAATGGACAGAGAAAGAGGAAGGGGGAGGGAAAGAAAAGGAAAAAGAAAAGTGGAAAAGAAAAGGAAGGGAAAGGAATAAGAGAAAAATGGAAGGTAAAAGAAAAGGAATTGGAAAGGGAAAGGGAAAGAAAAAAGGGAAAGAAAAAAAGAAGGGGAAAGGGAAAAGGGAAGGGAAGGGGGAAGGAAAAGGGAAAGGGATATGGGTAAAAGAAAGGGAAAAAGGAAGGGAAAAGGAAAAGGAATAGGGGAAGAAAAAGAGGAAAGGGAAAGAGGAAAGAAAAAGAAAAAAGAGGAAAGGGAAAGGGAAAAGAAAAGGGGATGGAGAAGGGAAAAAGAAAGGGGAAGGAGAAGGGGAAGGGAAAGGGAAAGGTGGAGGGAAAGGGAAGGTAGAAGGAAGATAGCTTAAGAAATGTAGGACGCACGGACGCACGGACGGACGGACAGACGCACGGACGAACACAAAGGCGATTTTATACTCTGTCTAATGCTATGCATTGCATTGGACAGACAACCAGTAAAATACTACACGTGTTTTACTTAACGTCGTATAATTTGACTGACGTGAAAAAGGGTTAAACTTTGAGGAATCCTTCGTTAATTCCGAAAACGTTCCTCAAATATTGCTTGTCACACAGTGAAAATGCATTATTGTAGGTTATTAAGCCGTTAAGGAAAGGTTTTTTTTAATATTTCTGTTGTCTTTCGGCGATGACGCGTGTGAGCCAAGCCAACACACCAGCACTGTTTATGGTTTATAGTTCGGTGTATAAATCACAGGACAACAGACACCGTGACGTCATATCGACAGTCACTCGTCGGCCGAGTGACGTCGTCGTCGCTTATCAGCGTTCTGTGCGTCACGTGACCGGAAACATTTGTCATGACGGGCGCCCTGCAGTCGGCGCCACAAGTCACACGCGTGTTCTGCAGACGGAACGGAGTCGGCCAAGGCGACTTCATGACGTGCCACCCAGGCCGACTGTCGACATGCGCTATGGGGTTAGCACATGCGCGATAAAATGAAACAAAACAAAAGAAAACAAACTAATACAACTGCAGTTGACAGTCACCGTCAACTCGGCTGGATGTTTATCACGTAGCTAAACGTAGCGCTGCTACAAACTTGCAGAAAAAATAGTCTATCGCAGGGGTTTGCATGCATAAATTGCAATAAAACCAAATAAGTTGTTTAAGAGTGGTTCAAGTTAATTTTATTTTATTTTATTGTATTTTTTCGCAAATGTGTGACGTTTTTATAGAGTGTTTACATGATCGAGCAAACATCGAGCAGCTAGCTCGACGTTTTATGGTAATTAGCATGCTAATTACGAGAGCGGGCGGGTTGTAATTGAAAGGCCTATATAACACGTGATCAGCTGTGGGCTAAGAGCCTAAGCCTAAGTTTACACTTGAGCCAGGGGGCGGAGTTCCAATAGGCCTGCTTGAGCCAGCTCGATGTTTGCTCGATGTTTGCTCGATCGTGTAAACACCCTATTTAGCGAGACCGATGTGATGACAAGGGGGGGGGTCACAAAACTTCATTCATGAAGGCGGTCGAGCTATTGGTGTCGCAGGGTCATCAAACTGCGATAAACCACCACCTGGGAGAATTCTCAGAAAATATGTCAGCCCACCAGTGCGAACATATTATGCCGCCGTCCGCTTAGCTATGCACATACACATACGTAAACAGTTCGAATTTTATATACGTAACTGAATATATAGTCTACTATTAATGTTGCCACTGCGTAAATTGTGTTTTTGCGAGATATGCGTCATTTGTTAGTTGGGGATGACATCCGAAAATCTTGTCCCTTCGACCAGTTACTGTACTCCTGCCGAGGGTACGTTCACACCAATTTTGGTTTTTATTTGCCCCTTTTTAACTAGTTATACCCGTTTAAACGATTAAGCTGGCTCGACGAGCTGCTATATGTTAGCTGGACGAGCCAGCTCGATGTTTGCTCGACGTTTGCTTGATGATTGCTTCGTGTAGGCTATGCTTTATGCATGCTTCATATTTGCTCGATGTCTGCTCGATGTTTGCTCGATCGTGTAAACGGGGTATTACGGACAGATGGCCACATGGACGAGCAATTACCATATTGCTGCCTGTTAAAACGGCCGTAGCAAACAACGCCAAAAGATCGCCATTCGAATAGTTCTCCCAGGTCGACAGCAAAAATGCGCACGAACTGCATCGGCCAAATTCCATGAGGTCTAAAGAGAATAATGCCGGAAGCCAATTTCTCCGGCTTTCTCGGTGCTTATGCGGTTTAGTCCATCAAACGTATACATATTTAAATAATTTTGATATAAAAACAAAATGGTATATATGCACTGTCTGAAAACTAATTATATTTATGGGTTTTGATGGACAAGCTCAGCCAATGAGGTACTGACAATACGGCAAACTAATGCAAATTACTTTCGTCGTATGCGGCTGCCACTACCAATATTTAGACAAGGTAATTTTGCTGCCAAACTGGGGATCGAAAAAAATGTTTAAAAATATAAGAGCTGCCAATCTCGACCAGTGTATACCCTAACTCGTATTTCGTACATTCTACGACAGATGGCAATACCGGTGCAAAGTTGTATTAATCAATCGACAGGTGATGAGTCTGTACTTTACTCTTGACGACAAACATCGCCGGCGTTAAGAGATGTCTACACTACACAAGGCACAGGGCGCATATTTACACTAACGATATTATATTGACGCAATGACTACGTACATGTAACTGAAAGAAGAAGAGATATTACGCATTTTAAACGTCATTTCATTGAACAAGCGGTAATATAATAGTCACTTAAGTTGCACTTTTGCGAAAACAAATGGAAAAGAACAGCAACAAATTTGACAGAAAGTTGAGCGTATTCAAACTCGGACCTGCGGCGTTCAGCCTGTGAGGTCCAACGCCAATACTCTCACTACTAGACCACTGCGGCAGCCATCAACTGTAAAAGACATTCTATTGCAACGAAGCATAAGAATTGCAATGTGATGATCGATGTATCTGAACTGATTGGTTACATATTTACTGGCCGCCGGCAGTAACGACAGTATTTTTTTCTGTTTCTCTTCTACCACTATAACTCATAGTCGTATACCGCTGCAAAAAATGCATAACCATGTAACTCAAACGTATGTACTTGACACGACATGTATGTACGTGTATGTAACACGACAACTTCTAGAATTTCAAAAGGTCTAATGGATTTTCTCTGTTTCTGTGTGCATGTAACTGCGGCTACCGGCGGGCAGTACTTAGTTTTGAGCAAGGCTTGACAGTCTATAGTGCTGATCAGCATACTGCGCACTTGATGCTGTGACGTCATCATCGAGTGATAAATATAACTCGCCATCTCGTCCCCGTTCACTAAATATCACTCAGCGCTGAGTAGAGTAAAGAGTAGTTTGTTTATCATCATCAACATCAGCCCATCAGCTGATCTAGGCCTACCAGTGGCGGACTGTGACTAGACATCAGATTTAGACGAACTCACGAACTTTCTCAGAGTGCTTCGGCGTTTTGAGGCAGTTACGCAGCATTCGTCGTTGGCTGTCTCACTCGGTCTTTCAGACTCTCGTTGCTGCGCTGGTGCTGACGAAGCTTGACTTCGGAAATGCTACACTGGCTTGTATACCGTCATTCCAGCTAGATCGTCTCTAGGCGGTCATGAATGCTGCGGCTCGACTCGTGTTCCAGTTCAGTCGATACGACCACATCACACGGCTGCTTCAGCGTCTTCATTGGCTGCGTACGCCAGAGCGAATATCATACAAACTGGCCGTACTAGTCTACCAGTGTCTCCATGGACTTGCGCCGGCCTACCTGGCTGATGCTTTACAGCCTGTCACCGGACTACCTGGTCGACAACGCCTGCGCTCGTCGTCGACTTCGGCAATGGCAGTATACCACTGACACGGCTCTCTACGATCGGCGACCAAGCGTTCCCTGTCGCTGCAGCAAAAATTTGGAACAATCTGCCGACAGAAGTGACGTCTTCGGACTGCCTGCGAACATTTAAAACTGAACTAAAACTCACTTGTTTTCTTCATCTTCCCCCCCCCCAGTTGACTGTAAAGTGACTGCAGTGCCATTGGCATTTTTCACTTCAAATTTATTTTATTGTATTGTATTAGAC